>BNJV01000614.1_pt1 | contig 66699 bp, 110 predicted proteins | sample 8540591 | NCBI WGS metagenome assembly BNJV01 (sample SAMD00202457, study PRJDB9452) | human saliva metagenome | host: Homo sapiens
GCATATCCCGTTAACATGGAGCCACATATGCAACAGTTTCGCAGTATCAACCGCCACAGCCCACACACGCAAGTTTTCTGACAGCCGCTCATCCCCAAGATAACCAGCCTTGCCCGCTTCCATCAGCCTCGCTCGTTAAACGACAGGTTTCGCTCTTCAGGGGATATCGTTTTCACCTCACGACAGCGTCGGCAGCCCACGAGATACTATCTCTTCAATACTTCATCAATGAATTGTAATACTGATTGCTCATTCCTTAATACCACCACTATTTTAATCAACACCAGCCGTACCGGCCACCCATTATACCAGCCAGCAACCGTAAGACATTACAGTTCGGCCCGCGTCATTTGCTTTCGCACACCAGCGTTTGCCATTACGTCAGGCCGCAGCACATACCATCTCGAGCCAGAAACCGGCCCCTGAGGCGATACAGCACAGATGCTCAGATACTAAAGAAAACATTATAGCACTTAATCAAACTTCGAGGCAGCGCACATCGTCGCAGCGGAACGATCACCGATTGCACATGTCATCGAATAAAGTTTGTGAATGCGAGTTGTGCGAACAACGTCAACAGTAACACAGCGGAAAGAGCACAGGCTGGTCCACCAGGCGGCCATTAACGTATCGACCGTCAGCAACCATGACTGGCCCATACCCGGATGCCACAGTCGAAGCCCTCGTCACGCGAAGTCATAGCACGGATATCTGCTCTTTCCCGATGAGCTGAAAATACGATTATAGCGGGAACGTAGCCGCGGCGATTGTGCCCGCTGCCGTTCACGTCGTTAAAACAGTGAACAGCCTGCTTAAGGTAATCTCTCCACAGCATAGCGAGAACTGTCGTCCATCTCCGTGCTCAGGGCTTCAAGTTTACCCCGCAGGCAGATAACGAGCAAGAACCCTGCTTCCTCGAACCGCGAGCAACAGCCGTCATAGTTAACGAAAGAGTACGAGCTTGAAGAGAAACCACGGCACCGACACTGAACGATCATCTGTCCAGGGCCCCACGACGGCGCAGACGCCAGAGGGATTTAATCACCTCAGCGATATCAGATATTGGTTGAGGCACGGCCTTGCTTTATTTGTCTGAGAAGATTCAGCGAGGCGCCAGGCGGTGGCAACGACAGGTTAGGTTTCAGAAGCTCGCGACATCAGCCCAGCTTGATAGCCCATTTTCGCCCTTCTGCTAACGATCGCTAAAACCCGCCAGCCTGCGGCTGGCAGCAGCCAGAGACTATCCCGAGATTAGAAACGACCATTCATAAGGTCAGCTCACCTGGTTCCGCAGGTTGGTTTGTCATTTAATCAATCATACTATACGCCGCCACAATATCTGGTGGCACCGTTGCCGCTTCAGCAAGATTGTCGACAGTCCACAGATCACCACATTGCCCGTTCATGCCCGCTGCGCATCGCGCACACCACCAGACTGGCGGCCGACGAGACCCGGCGCGGGCGGAGATCAGAAGAGCCGTGATGCAGCAGGCTTCACTCCAAGACCTCCGTTGATGCTCACTGCCTCTCCCGTAGTTATTTCATCCCCCGCAGCGTCAAAAGAGCCACGGAGTCAGCCCAGCCGTCGGGCGCCTGGTCAGCCCCACCATTGCTGCGTTATGTAGTCAAGGTCGCAGAGAGTGCAGACGTCGATGCCATCACCTGCCGATGACGACCTTTCCCTTTCTTTTTCTCCACATTTTGCAGAACTCAGCGCCTTTCGAGCATCACTCGTCAATACCTTTCCTGATGCCGCTTTAGCTTGCAGCCTTCGTTTTCAGAACCCGAGACAGTACCGTCGAGAGCTGTCCACCGACCGCCAGCGGTGGACTAGCCGTCACCGTCCGGTTAACCCTCATTCAACACGAAGCCTGATGACCTTTTCTCGCCCAGCGTCAGCGATTTCACCCGGCGTATCTCTCAGGTTATGCCCCTTCTGCAGTGCTCAACCGCATTTCGCCGGAACGAGGGAATGCCCTCACATCAGGCCGTTACCTGCCAGTTCATCCTTCCCCGTCTTCTCAAAGCGCACAACAGCGACCGCCTGCCCGTGCAGCCTGTTTGCCCAAAACCGCGATTCGCAGTCGCAACTGCCTCTGTTAACCACCTCGTTGTAATACTTCAGAGTCTTCGCGCATGTGTCGACAGAGCGGTAGCGAAGGCACACTACTGATAAGATGGAGTGCCTGTCACGTCAGGTTGCTGCGCCCGCGGTCGGCAGGCCGCCCAGCCCGCAGCCACAGAGTTGCACCGACTAAGCCGGTTCTTCATCATCCGTTATTTTCAACTTGAGCAGCCTCCCCGTTCTCGCCTCATGTCTTCGCATCGCGCTCCTCAGGTCATCACCGTCATCGAAGCCCGACGACCGCTCATCAACGCCGCCAGCACATCACCGATCATCTCGCATTGCAATCGCGCCTGCACCGATCCTTTTGGCCGACACCCTCGTTTCATATCTAATCCGTTCGTCCGCTGCTCAGGCCGGAGCCTCCATTCCGCCGGCAGCATTGTCCTTTCACAACGACACATCGCTGCTGAACGCCCGCCGTCGCCGATAACGGTTTCATACTGAGCGACTTCGCTGGCGTGCCAATCATCGGCATATGAGCAACGAAACACCAACCGCCTTTTTGCGAGTTATAACAGCTGGTCCGGACAGGTAAAGACAGCGCGTTAAGGTTCTTTTCTGAAGAATTATAAGTCAACTTTGTGTTATTATATCTCCATTGTCTCCACGGGCTTGATTAGCGTGCAGGATACCTGCAACAACTTCCAGGCAGAGCGTGCCTCACATAGGCACAGGTTCATCGAGCACGAGCCAGTAACAGCTGGGGTCTCTGCTCGTCGTTTGAGCCCGACATATCTAACCATCTCTGCCTTCACTGATGCAGTTAACAAAGAAACCATTGTTACAGGCCTTAGTGATTTATCTAACACTCAACAGCGACGACTCTGCCTGCCAGCTGCAGCTACTGAAGAATAATATTCTTAGCCTGCAGGGAGTGCTTCAGCCACCCCCGCGGGCTCTTTCTTTCTTAGTGAAGTCAATCGTATAGACTGTGGGTGTTAAAAGATGATAACACTCCTGTCGGCATGCTACACACATGGAGTTTTCGCTTTTGGACAACCGCATCATCAGATAATTAGAGGTAGGATAATGCAGCTTTAAGATTATGTCAGAACTCTACGGCAGACTCTAGGGACACAGCTGTTGCAAAGATATATGAGCTGGGCGAACAGGCGGACACTTTGAGAGCTTTTACTATCGCGTGAGGCATCTGTCTGAGTTACATTTGCCAAAGGTATCCGATAGAAACCCTGTACGCTTACGGTTAAAAGCTTTTACGGGAGATAAATGGATATAGTAGATGCCATTCAGAAGTTTGACTATGAGAGATTTTGAAAGCTCCCGGATGAGTTCTGTAGAGAATTCCCAGCAGAAGCCTGAATGCGGCTTATCAGGACAAATTGTTTATGTCCATTGCAAAGAGGGTCTTACAGTCACGGTTACTACCACTGCCTATAAGGGATTGCACTTACCAGTAGCAAAAATCTGTTAAGTACATTAAAAGAGGGTATCAAGAGCCTCTAAGCGGTAAAAATAGAGGGTCTCTTCTGGATGGTGTGGCTGTAGGAGTCTCCGTGCTTAGAAGAGACTTTTAATACTGCAGGTTCTGTTATGTTCTTGCTGGGGGTAGGAGAGCTCCTTTGAGGAATGGACTGAGAAGAAGACTACGGCAGACCTTGCCGGCATACTTTTCGCTGAATATAAGCAAGGTATAGGGCTTAAAAATGACGGTACAGAGATTCTTGTTGACTATAATACGATAAAAGAAGATGATGAGGTAGTGGTACACTTAAGCGGCGTTATTCCTTTTGACGGGATAGTTGTAGAGGGTGAAGCCATGGTCAATCAGGCTTCAATGACAGGAGAAAGTGAGCCTGTAAAGAAGGAAGAGGGAAGTACAGTATTTGCAGGAACCGTTATAGAAGAAGGAGAACTTACCTTTAGGGTAAAGAGAACGGGAGGACACTCAAAGTTTGAGAAAATAGTTAAGATGATAGAGGAGACTGAAAAGCTGAAGTCAGGTGCGGAAAATTCTGCACTTAAGCTTGCAGACAGACTTTGTAGCCTTATACATTGGCGGGTACGGGACTTGTATATCTCTTAACCCGCAATGTAACCAAGGCACTTTCAGTGCTTATGGTAGACTTCTCCTGTGCACCGAAACTCGCTTATGCCGGTATCGGTACTGTCTGCAATCAGAGAGGCTTCTGAAAACGGAATAACCGTAAAGGGAGGCAAATTCTAGAGGCAGTTGCGGCGGCAGAGACTATAGTTTTTGATAAGACTGGTACGCTTACCAAGGCAGAGCCTGTGGTTACTTCTGTTATATCCTTTGAAGACAGGGAAGAGGATGAGACTCCTTAGAATAGCTGCCTGTCTTGAGGAGCATTTTCCACACTCCATGGCTAATGCGGCTGTAGAGGCAGCAAAGAAGAAGGGGCTAAGCATCAAAGAAATGCATTCTAAGGTAAACTACATAGTTGCCCACGGAATAAGCAGCAGCATAGGCGAGAAAAAGTAGTTATAGGCAGCTATCATTTTGTATTTGAAGATGAGGGAGTTGTAATTCCTGAGGGACTTGAAGAAAAATTTGAAAATATTCCTGAGGATTCATCCCATCTGTATATGGCAATAGAAGGAAGGCTGTCGGCGGTTATCTGCATCTCAGACCCCTGTGAGAGAGGAAGCAAGGAAGTATTGCAGAGACTAAAGGAACTCTGGCATCAAAAGGTTGTAATGATGACAGGTGACAATGAGCGTACGGCAAAGGCTGTGCAGCAAAAATAGGAGTGGATAAGTATTACGCTGAAGTACTTCCTGAGGACAAGGCAGTATTTGTTGAGAAAGAAAAGGCTAGGGAAGAAAGGTCACTATGGTTGGAGACGGCATCAACGATTCTCCTGCACTCTCTGCAGCTGACTGACGGCATAGCTATCAGCGGTGCGAGAACTGGCGAGGAAATAGCTGATATTACCATAGTTGCAGACAATCTGAACGAGACTTGTGAAAGCTTTAAAAACATTGTCAAATCTCCTTATGAAGAGAATAAACAGTAACTACAGAAAAATAGTTGGCATCAATGGAGGACTGATTGGACTTGGTGTATTTGGAGTTATCCAGCCTGCTGCATCGGCTCTTGTACACAACCTCTCTACTCTTGCAATCGGACTGCAGTCAACTACCAACCTTATGGAGCGGCCATGATAAAAAAAGCGGAAGTAAAAGACCTGCAAAAGCTTAACTGAGATTTACGAGGCTGCAAGGCAGTATATGAGGGAAATGGAAATCCGGACCAGTGGGGTACGAACTATCCCGGTGAAGACATTTTGCTAAATGACATGGAAAAAGGTGTACTATACACTGATGAAGGGTTTAACTTTGCCTTCGTGCTTATGGGTGAGGAAGAAGCCTATAGAGATATATATGAGGCAGCTGGTTAAATGCGATAGCTCACCTACCTCATAGGGTTGCAGGTAATGGAAGGGTTAGAGGGGTGTTTTCCAAGGTATTTTGAATTTAGTATAATAAAAATGAGAGAAGCAGGACTCTCAAATATCAGGATTGATACTCGATGAAAAACCTCACTGAGGCAGAAGGCTCTTGCATGGCAGGGTTTTGTAAGATGTGGACTTGTAAAACTTAGGGAGGGCGAGAGAATAGCCTATCAGTATGTGGCTAAACAAAAGAAAACTATCAAGCAGGGCTTTGATGTCAGATGCTTTTGCTGCTACAAAGCCCTGAATCATTTCTTTTTGCCGCCGCCCTTGGCGTCAAAAGCTCTTTTAAGCCTTTCCCCACTAAAACTAGAATCAAGGCTGTTGCTGCCTATAAGGTAGGAATAGCCTTTTTGTCGTCTCCAACAAGGATGCCGCAGTAATTGCTCCTTTTGTTAATGAGGTAGTTAAGAGCCTCTCTTTGGCTTTTTGCATCTATTTCATCAGTGAAGATAAGAGCCTCTTTGAGGTGAGGCAAATTGTCTATTTCACTTATCAGTCTGGTCTTAAGAGCCTCTCTAGTTTTATCCTAAGTCCGTCTCTTTCATTCATTAGGGCTGTTACATTGTTTACCACCCGTTTTTGTTCTGAGGAAAGTAAAAGCTCTTAATTCATTCATATTGTTCTGAAGTGAACTAAAAATATGCAAGGGCTCTGAAACCGCAGAGAATGGAAAGCCTTGTGCCGCCCTTATACTTTATGGAGGAAATTACCTTGAGTAAACCTATTTCGCCGGTTTTTGTACATGAGGGGCAGCAGCAGGCACAGATGTCTATTCCCTTTAATTTCAACTATCCTAATGTCTCCCTGCAAGTTCACCCTTGCATCTGTAATCAATCTTTATTAAGTTCTGATTTATCAGGGTAATAACAGGTTATACTGATATTACTCTATAGCCTTATTAACATCCTCCTCATTCTGCAACATCTTCATGGGTGAGACAGCCGTTATAGTCCATAGTTACATTGTTGTCTGAGAGATGGAAGCTCGACATTTTCGTAACCAAACTTTCTGTGGACTATGCCTGAAAATATATGTTCACCACTATGTTGCTGCATATTTGAAAAACCGGTGTTCCCAGTCAATTTTTCCCCTAATCTTTGTATTTTCAAGATTTAAAAATATCAAGGAGTGAGGAAGAATGTATGAAAAGTGGGTTATGACTCCTGCCTTATCAATTTGAACATTTTCCACAATGGCAGTAATATTGCCAATATAATTTCACCCCCTGTCACAGGACTGTCCTCCGGCCTCAGGGAAGAAGAGAGTTTGATTAAGTATAATTTTATAAGTATTATAACCGGTATCACAGGTGTCTATGCTTATGATATCAGCATCAAAAGTCAGTTTTTATATGGGATAAATATAATATAATTCGAGAGTTGAGCATAAATTCTCCTTTAAATATGGTGGTACAAGAGTAAAAAGATAAAATATTTATCTGATGTCTTGTGTCTGTTGTTGTCAAAAGTAATTATAACTGATATAATTAATAAAAAGCCAGTATAAGTTTAGGAGAAAAATGTTTGAAAAGATTAAAAATTACATGAAAAAGAGATATTAAGATATTGCAATAATCATCCGAAATATATTTTTAGTGCAGTTTGTAGATGAAAATGATGCAGCAGGGCTTGAAGAAGAGATAAGACTCGATTAAGAGTTATACTGACAAAAGTTCGCTTTTATGGGCATTAGGACGGCGAGTTGAATGATGAACTGTCCCTGATGGGAGGCTGAACCTGTGTTTGGAAGACAGGGCTTTTGGAGGAAAAGCAGACAAAAATCTTGACTATCTTGAGAAAATATCAGCAATACTCAAGAAATGTGCGGAGTTGACAGTGAGGCAACCTGTTATTCTCGGTGGATATTCGCTTGCAGGCCTGTTTGCACTGTGGGCAGGACTATAAGGCCTCTGCTTTTTCAGGAATAAGGGCCGCATCGCCTTCAGTTTGGTTTGAAGGCTGGAGAGAGTACATCTGCAGAGAAAAGATATAAATGTTGAGGCTGTTTACTTAAGCCTGGGTGATAAAGAATCAAGAGACTTCAAATAAAAAGTTGTCTAAGCTTGAAAAATTGCATTAAAAATGCAGTATAATAAATTTTCAGAGCAAAACAGTTTGAAATATATGATGGACTGGAATGAAGGAAATCATTTTTAAAGATGTTCCGTTGCGTATGGCTCGAGGTTTTAGCTGGATTTTGAATAATATTTAAAATATAGTTGATAAAATCAGCAATTCCTAGTAAAAATAGATAGAGAGTTGTTGGAGAAAATCTTCTGAATTCAAATCTTTAAAATAATGCGTGAAAGGGAGTATAATAATGGCTAAGAAAGTATTGGTAGTAGATGATGCGGCTTTATGAGAATGATGCTTAGGACATCCTATCTAAGAATGGATATGAAGTTGTAGGTGAGGGTGTTAACGGAAATGATGGATTTGAAAAATATAAAGAGTTAAAGCCTGATATCGTTACTCTTGATATTACAATGCCTGAATGTGATGGCTTACAGTGTCTTAAGAAGATTAAAGAGTTCTGATGCTGCTGCAAATGTAGTTATGTGTTCAGCAATGGGACAGCAGGCTATGGTTATTGAATCATCACAGAGCGGAGCAAAGGACTTCATAGTTAAAGCCTTTCCAGCAGGATAGAGTTTTAGAGTCTCTTGCAAAAGATTAAATAAGACTTTAATATAACTATATAGGTTTTTAAATTATAAAGATAATAAATAAACTAAGGCTGTTTTCAAAAATGAAAATGGTCTTAGTTTGTTGTCTTAATACAGATAAATTTATAAATAAGAGCAGATGACGGGAATCGAACCCGCCTCTCAACCTTGGGAAGGTCGCATTCTACCGATGAACTACATCTGCTTAACTACAACACAATTATACTCCCACTCATTTAGTATGTAAAGCTAAAAATTAAAAAGAAAAGTCATAATATATGATTTTTGCTATGAAGTGATTATAAAGGAAGTGAAATGAAAACTACGTCGTAAGCTGTTTGCCCCTCATGGAGGGGATTACAGGGAGGATATTTAGAGGGTATTTGATAAGCACTTTAAGGGTGTAACTGACTATTACACCGTTTATTACGCCCAAGGAAAAGCGTGGATTGATAGAAAAAGGACATAAAAGAGCTTCTTCCCGCACACAATGAGGGAATAAAGATAGTACTCAGATACTTGCAAGCAGGAAGAAGCCTTCAACTCAACGGTAGGCTTCTAAGCTTATGGAAATGGGCTATAAGGAGATAAACCTCAACCTTGGCTGCCCTTCGAACTGTGGTAAATAAGGAGAGGCTCAGGTGCCTTAAAGAATCTTGATAGTCTTAAGAGCTACTAACAGGTATCTTAACGAGCAGGCACACAGGATCTTAAAAATATCCATAAAGACAAGGATCGGCTATGAGGATGCTCGAGTTCCTGACATCATTTCAGCTTTTTATAGGCAGTTTCCTGTTGATAAGCTAATCATTCATCCAAGAACCAGGATCAGAGTCTACCGCAGAGTGCATAAAGAGTGCTTAAACAGGCAGTAGACGAATACTCCAAAGCAGATGCTAGTAGGTAAGCTCTGCTTCAAACGGTGAGCTTAAAGGTGTAGATGATGTACTTCTACATAGAAAAGGAATTCTCAGATAAATCACATTATGATAGGGAGGGACTCTAAGACATCCATTTTTGCTGGAAGATATGGCAGGAGTGGGACTCCAGACAGACAGGATAGGATAAGATGCTTCCTTGAAGAACTCTTAGACACATATCTCTGATGAGTTTAATGGAGGGGCTGCGGCAGTACTTAAGCTAAAGGAAACTCTGGTTTTACCCTGCAGGATAGCTTTGGAGGAAGTGAGGCTCATGTGAAAAGATATAGCTAAGGGAGTGGCAGAATATAAGGCTGCGGTAAATGTACTCTGTTCTAACTGTAAGGCATTGTAGAAGATTGTAAGAAGCAAAGGTGTATAGTCCTTTATCATAGATTCCCACAGCATTGTATTTCTATGCAAGCTTGTTCACAAAGTATTTGCCATTGTATCTTTAATTGTGATAACCTTTATAAAAACGTGGTATTACAAAGAATGATATAGGAGGCATACTATGGCAAAGATAGAGATGAAAGACTCCGCTTGTGGAAATGGACGGAGATGAGATGACCAGAGTCATATGGTAGATAATAAAGGATGAGCTTATCCATCCTTTTATAGAGCTTAAGTCAGAATACTATGATTTGGGGCTTAAATACCGCAATGAGACCGACGATAAGGGTAGACTGCAGAGTCTGCAAATGCTACCCTAAAATACAGGGGTTGCAGTTAAAATGTGCAACCATTACACCTAATGCTGCAAGAGTGAAGGAATATAACCTTAAAGAGATGTGGAAGAGTCCCAATGGTACTATCAGGGCTATGCTTGATGGAACAGTATTTAGAACTCCTATTCTTGTAAAAGGAATTGAGCCCTTATGTGCGCACCTGGAAATCTCCCTATTACCATAGCCAGACACGCTTACGGAGATGTGTATAAAAATGCTGAAATGAAGGTGGATGGTCCCGGCAGGGGCTGAACTGGTATTTACAGCCGAGGATGGAAGCGTAACAAAGGAGCTTATTCACGAGTTTAAGTCACCCTGGTGTCATTCAGGGTATGTCATAACCTGAACTCTTCTATAGAAAGCTTTTGCAAGAGCCTGCTTTGAGTATGCTCTTGAGCTTACGGTTGACCTGTGGTTTTCTGCAAAGGACACCATATCAAAGAAGTATGACCATACCTTCAAGGACATATTTGCGGAAATCTACGAAAAAGACTATAAGGTAAAATTTAAGAACAAGGGAATCACTTATTTTATGCCCTCATAGATGATGCTGTGGGCAAGGGTAATAAGGAGTGACGGAGGCTTTCTCTGGGCTTGCAAGAACTATGACGGAGATGTTATGAGCGATATGCTTGCTACTGCCTTTGGCTCTCTTTCTATGATGACTTCTGTACTGTGTATCTCTCCTAAGGGGTATGGGAGTATGAAGCTGCCCAGCTGGAACAGTTCAGAGGCATTATTACAAGTACCTTGAGGGTGAGCCTCACCTCAACCAACTCCATAGCTACTATATTTGCCTGGAGTGGAGCTCTTAGAAAAAGAGGAGAGCTTGACGGCCTAAGTGACCTTGCAGCCTTTTGCAGGCAAGCTTGAAAAAGGCGGTTATAGACATAGTAGAAAGCGGCATCATGACAAAGGACTTAGCTGGAGATAACTACTCTTAAAGGAAGTACAGACAGCAGGTCACTGAGGATTTCATAAAGGCAGTAAGAGAAAGACTAGAAAAAGAGCCTGTAAGAATTCTATAAGGAATCTATTAGGCCTCTGTAACACATAACATAAAGCATATACAAGACATAATAAGTCCATGAGTAAAGGCTCAGGGAATAACGCCTATATGCAGCCTAATAGAAGTAGAAAAGAACTCCCACTAATAAACCTGTATGATTTATTAGTGGGAGTTCCTGGTACTTATATATATTTATGTATAGGAGCGATGAAAAAGCAAAAATTACAAAAAGTTTCTAACGTAAGAATCCATATCCTCACTTGTTACAGTTGGAGAGAATCTCTCGACTACATTTCTTCCCCTGTCAACTAAGAACTTGGTGAAGTTCCAGTTGATTTCTGCGCCAGGGAATACCTGTCCGAGGCTTGCAAGCTTCTCAAGAAGTCCTGCTGAAGCAGAGTTGGTAACCTCCTCAGGCTTCTGCCCTTAAGATACTTAAAGAGAGGATCTGCATTAGGCCCGTTTACTCAAGCTTCTCAAAGTTCTCAAAGGTAACACCGTAGTTTACCATACAGAACTTAACTGGTTTCTTTTTCCGTCCTCAGGATTCTGATCAAGGAACTGTCCGCAAGGGAAGCCAGATGATCTCAAATCCATCCTTGTTGTACTTCGATATAACTTCTCAAGATCCTCAAGCTGTGGAGTAAGACCACATCCTGTTGCTATATTTACTATGAGAAGTACCTTTCCTTTTATACTCTGAGGGAGTGAAGTAGTACCACCCTCAACGTTCTTTACACTAAAATCATATACACTATTTTGTCCTCCTTCTTGCCATCTAGGCAAAAACTAATTTAATTAAATCATAATATATTTCGTGTATAGCTTTTGGCTAAACTTGATGACATGATGATAACATTTTTGGAGAATTAAAGCCAAAATAACCAAAAATTGCAGCGCAATTTAATTGAATACTTTGTTTATTTTTAAATACACATAATCTGTGGTAGACTGTTGATAGTACAGACAGCCGATGATATACTTTTGCAAAGGATTGCATGAAATAAAGTCGCAGGTGTTTATATGATTAGGCTTGCTAAACTCCCTAAAATGCCCCTATAATGTTATTAGGTAGTTTTGTGCCCCAAGAGATAACAGTATTTTTAGGTATTGCGGAAATAACATCAGCAATTCTTTATCGGTGATACTATATAATATGACTTAAGGATGGTGGATTATGAGCGAAGATATAATAAAAGAACTTGGAAATGTTAAAAAGCTGATAAGTTTAAGTATGGAAAGTAGAAATGAAGAGTCGGGTCATGGAATATATGCAAAATCTTTTGCCTGCGACTTTATATTTTTAATTACATAAATAACACAGAGAGTAATAATGGGTGAGGAGAAAAATGTAGACCTCTCAAAGCTGTTATGAGTATCAGATTAGCTTAAATGCAGAAGTGCTTGGAAAGTTTTCTATGAACATTTTAGAGAAGGACATCACAGATACGCAAAAGAAGGCGCTTGTCTACGTGGGTGATTTGTATATCTTATGCATAAGGAGAAATTCTCCGAGGATAGAGTAGATAAGGACCTGAAGCAGGAGCTGGTGCTTGATATGTACCGCAATATCAAGTCCCGTGAAGAGTTTAATATCAGATGTAAATTAAACGGCTGGGATATGAAGGACAATGTGGTTGTTGTTATCTTTGACCTTGACGAATACAAGAAGAAAAACCGTTGACTTAAAGGAGTCAGAGTGGGAAAATCGAAGTAGTCAAGGAAAAGATGTTTAGAGACCTCAGAAATAATTTTCCTGAACGTAAGATGACATTCTACTATTATCAAAACAGCGACAGCATTATATTTATATTTGAATTTGACAATAATTATCTGCAACAAAGATAGCGTATTTAAGCGCGTTATGGAGGATTCTAAAGAAAATTACGGCTTTACTTATACAATTGGTATAGGAAGAACTATAAATAATATCTTCGATACGCTGATATCTTATACAGAGGCAAGAGAAGCAGTAAAAATTGGCTGTAGTATGCTTGGGCTTGGAATGATACACGAATACAAGGATTTGGAGTTGTTTCACTTCTTAATAACGCCGTAAATAAGGGATATATTGGCGGGTGAGCTTTATGCGCCCTATCAGAAAAACTTATAGAGTATGACAGAGAAAATGAGACAGAGTATTATATCTTCCTTAAGGGGCTTATCAATGCAAACTGGAGTCTTACGAGGGCTTCAGAGAATAACTCACATCCACTATAACACTGCAGAAAATACAGACTTAAAAAGACTGAAGAGATTATGGAGCTTCAGACTGACGGAGCCAACGCCAGATTTAAGTTAGAGCTTGCCCTTAGGCTGTATGAATTAAAAATATGGTATAAGCAGGTAGTTCTGCTTTTGTGAGATAATAATGGGAAAAATATAAGAAAGTCGGGGAAAAAAGACTGACAAAGGCTGGAATATAAGCACAATCAGCACGAAGTTGTTGTTGCAGGAATTCTTATTTCAATCATTATTGTATTTTTCGTTAGTTTTTATAGTATCAGGCACAATAAGAAGCCTTGGAAGAAAAAGCTCATAGGAAGTCGACTTGAAGCTGATATGAACTATGTAAAAGGATTTGATTTCAGAGCATGATGATACTGCACAGATGGAATGTAAAAGGAGATACCATTTACTGGAGATACTGAAATCGGTGATGGAACGAGGAGAAGGCCAATTTAGAGCCTTTTCTAGAGCATTACTCAAAGACAGGCATACTTTTCATATGTCTTTCTTAGGTGAATGATGATGACCCAAGGTTATTGTAGCAGAGAAACAAAAGCTCCCATATGAACCGGGACATTATTTCAGAGTTGCTAGTAGTACCCTTGGCGAAGATGAGTATCTATATTAGGATACCTTTATAACAAAAATGTTGCAGAAGGACTTGACCGTGCCGGTGAGTATAAAAGGTGAGGCAAACGTTGCAGGGAAGTGCGATATACTGCCTTTACAGAGTGCTTAAGGATAGTGACGATAAGGTCATAGGAGCAATGGTTGTCGGACGTAATATAGATGATATGAATAGGGAAGTCGGTAAGGCAGTTGTGAAAGGTGGCCTTATTTACACTTTTTGTCATTGCCGTCATCATTGGCATCATTTTTCATCATCATTTATCAATTCTTAAATACAATAAAGAGCATAGCCTATTATCTAAAGCAGCTTGAGGTAGGGATAATACCTGAAAATAGGCTTGAGATAAAGTCGTTTGCCGAGATGAACCTGGTGGCTGAGAGTATCAACAACCTCGTGAGGTATATGAGGGAAAACAGTGACTTACAGAGAAAATCAGAAATGGATGCCCTTACGGAGCTTCCAAACAGGATGTCATACGACCAATACTCGGAGGACCTTGAGAAATATCTCCGTGCCAATCCGAGGTCTCTTGGTGTGGAGATACTTGATATAGATTATTTTAAACAGTTTAACGACAACTACGGACATCAAATGGGTGATGAGTGCATACGTATGATTGCAGGAGTTCTGCTAAAGACTCACTCAGGATCATCCCTAAGGTGTATGCAGCCAGGTACGGAGGGGATGAGTTCGTTATCATCTACCCTGGCACATTGCATAGTGAAATAGAGACCATAGGTGAAAGAATTAAAGAAGAATGTGCAGAAGATGGGGCTGGAGCACAAGTATTCAAAAAGCTTCGGATGTCGTTACAACTACACAGGAGTTTGCTTTGATATATTTTCGCCTTATGCGTCTATCTCGGATTTCCTTAAGAGAGCGGATGATGCGCTCTATGAGGAAAAGAAGATTAGAAGAAACAGCTATAGGATAGTGCAGCTCTAAAAAGACTTGACATTCCTTTCATAAACATATATCATTTACTTTATCAAAAATAAAGACTATGAAGGTGCAGTCCATATGACACAGGGAAAGGGAGTCATACAGAGAGAAAACACTTGCTGGAAGTTTTCTTATGCAACCCCTGATTCTGACATTCACACCCGAGTTGTGAGGCTTTAAATCATAGAGAGTAGCTTCATCGGCAGCAGCCGTTATCTGCATAGAGTGCTTATCTTAGGATAGGAACCAGGGTGGTAACACGAATATTCGCCCCTGCTTTATGCAGGGGCTTTTTCGCTGTATTTACTGCATAAGCGCTGCGTTACAGCTTGCAATACCCGAGGTACCACACCTTATCACACAATTTGGAGGATAAAATGAAAAGAGAAATTACAGGCAATTATGGAGTCTGCGCTTATAGCAGATAGAAGAGGCTGTGGACAGCGAGAAGTTAAATGACGCCAGAGTCAGCTTTCTTGGCAAAAAAGCAGAACTTACACAGGTACTAAAGAGCCTTAAGGATGTAGCCCCCTGAGGACGAGACCAAAGGTAGGACAGCTTGTCAATGAGGCAAGGAGGTTATCGAGAAAAGGCTTGATGAGCGTAAAAAGAATTTGACAAGAAGATGTTAGACCTCAAGCTAGCACAGAGACTATAGATGTTACCCTTCCTGCCAAGAAGCCTATGATAGGCCATAGACATCCAAATACCATAGCACTTGATGAGGTTAAGAAAATCTTTATCGGTATGGGTTATCAGGTGGTAGACGGCCCTGAAGTAGAGTTTGACTATTACAACTTTGAGGGCTCTTAATATCCCTGCTAACCACCCTGCAAAAGGATGAGCAGGACACTTCTATATCAATGACAAGCTTTTTGCTTCGTACCCAGACCTCATCAGTTCAGGTACATATGTTATGGAGAAGCAGAAACCGCCTATCAGGATAATTGCGCCAGGCAGGGTGTTTCGTTCAGATGAGGTGGATGCGACACATTCTCCTTCCTTCCACCAGGTAGAGGGCCTTGTCATTGACAAAAATGTTACCTTTGCAGACCTTAAGGGAACTCTTGCGGAGTTTGCAAGAAGAATATTTGGAGAAAATACCAAGGTTAAGTTCAGACCACATCACTTCCCTTTCACAGAGCCTTCTGCGGAAATGGATGTGTCCTGCTTTAAGTGTGGAGGAAAGGGCTGCCGCTTCTGTAAAAATGAAGGCTGGATAGAGATTCTTGGATGTGGTATGGTACACCCTCATGTGCTTGAGATGCGTGGCATAGATCCTAAGGAATACCAGGGCTTTGCTTTTGGTATTGGTCTTGAAAGGATAGCCCTCCTAAGTACGAGGTAGACGATATGCGCCTTCTTTATGAGAATGACGTGCGCTTCTTAAGACAGTTCTAGGACTCTTGATGTCCACATAATAATATAAAACAGGTTTGAATTAGAGTTAAAATCAGCGAGGAATAGGAGAATAACATGAATACATCTTTATCATGGATCAAGAAATGGTGCCGGGCTTGACTGTACACCGGCAGAATATATGGATGCAATGACTCTTAGCGGTACCAAGGCTGAAAGTGCCCAGTACTTTTGATAAGAATCTTGACAAGATAGTAGTAGGAGAATCAACAAGATAGAAAGACATCCCTGATGCGGATAAGTTTAGTTATCTGCCAGGTGCAGATTGATGAGGATGGGAAAGAAATCCAAATAGTTACAGGTGCGCCTAATGCCTTTGAAGGTGCAGTAGTTCCTGTAGTGCTTGACGGAGGAAGGGTAGCCTGTGACCATTCAGGAAATAAGCCGGGAAGGCTTTGTTATAAAGGCAGGAAAGCTAAGAGGAGTAGACTCAGCGAGCATGATGTGCTCTATAGACGAGCTTGGCAGGGATAAGACCCATTACCCTGAGGGGCAGACGAGGAAGGGCTTTACATTTTCAATAAAATCGAGGGCGGAAGTAAGCTTAAGCTTGGAAGCGATGCCTTATTCCTCTTGGACTTAGAGACGCTCTTGTAGAATACGAAGTAACCAGCAACAGGGTGGACTGCTTTTGGTATAGAGGGCGTAGCAAGAGAGGCCGCAGCCACCTTCCGCAAGGAGTTTAAGCCTCCTGTGATTAAAGAAACAGGTAACAATGAAAAGGCAGAAGACTATATTTTCAGTTGAAATTAAGGATAAGGAGCTTGCAAGCGCTTTGTAGCGAGGGTGGTTAAGAATGTAAAGATAGCCCCATCCCCTCTTTGGATGCAGAGAAAGCTCTCCGCAGTAGGCATCCGCCCTATCAACAACATAGTAGACATAACCAACTATGTGATGACTGAGCTTAGCCAGCCTATGCATGCCTATGACATTGACACTATCGAGGGAGAGAAAGATAGTGGTGGAAAGGGCAGCAAACGGAGAGAAATTCACTACACTTGACGGAGTAGAAAGAGACTTGACGATACAGTTTTTGCTTATAAAAGGACGGCAAGAAGGCGTGTAGGCATAGCAGGAATAATGGGTGGAGAGAATTCCAAGATAAATGACAGGTCTTAACACTGTTCTCCTTTAGAGGCAGCCTGCTTTTGATGGGAACCAATATCCGCCTCTCAAGCAAGAAAATAGGCCTTAGAACCGATGCCTCAGGTAAGTTTGAAAAGGGGCTTCATCCTGAGACAGCCCTTCTTGCCATGAACCGCGCCTGCACCCTCATAGAGGAGATAGGTGCCGGAGAGGTCGTTAGCGGCGTAGTTGATGTATACCCTGTTAAAGAGGGCGACAGAGAGGTAGAGTGACCTTGATGCCTGCAACCGTCTGCTTGGAACAAGTATTAGCCTTGATATGGCGAGAGAGTATTTTGACAGGCTTGGTATCAAGATAAATGATGACTTTAAAGAGCGTAGTAGCACCTTACTTTTAGAGCAGGATTTACTGCGTAATGCAGACCCTGGCAGAGGAGCTTGCAAGATTCTTTGGCTATGACAAGATACCTACCACCCTTCCAAGTGGCGAGTCCACGGCAGGCGGAGAGACCTCACAGCATGGAGATAGAGGGGTAAGGCAAGGAGCTTGCAGAGGCAGTTTCGGCTTCTGCGAGGGTATGACCTTCTCCTTTGAGAGCCCTAAGGTATTTGACAGGCTTTTTAGCCTTTTGATGCACAAGGAAAGAGAGGCCATAGAGATAAAAGAACCCTCTTGGTGAGGACTATTCCATTATGCGTACTCAGATAATAAAACGGTATGCTCACGTCACTTGGAACCAACTCAGCAAGAAGAAATAAGAAATGTAAGGCTTTATGAGATATCCAATATTTACCTAGCAAAGCAAACTTCCTCTAGAAGATTATCCTGAGGAGAAAAGCAGTTCTGCCTCGGCATGTACGGGAGAAGGCGATTTCTTCGTGCTTAGGGGAGTGATAGAGGAGTTCTTATACAAGGTAGGTATGCAAGAAGCTCCTTCCTACAATGCGGATGCAGGTAAGACCTTTCTCCATCCTGGCAGACAGGCTCAGATCTATCTATGAGGATACGTGGTGTGGATATTTTGGAGAGTACATCCTTGTTCAGGAGGCCTACGGTATAGCTGGAGAGAACCTAGTAGCCAACTATGAGATCTTAGTGTCATTCTGTAAAAAGGCTAATTTTACCGTAAAATACGAAGGAATAGCCAAATTCCATCAGTTGTCCGTGACATAAGTCTTGTGATGGATAAGAGCCTTACAGCGGGAGAGATAGAAAAATTATCAGATCTGAGAGCGGAGCTATACTTTGGAAAGCTTCGAACCTCTTCGATATATATGAGGGAGAGAGAATAGGTGCTGACAAGAAATCAATGGCTTACTCGATTACCTTTCAGAAATAAAGAGAAAACCCTTGAAGAATCAGAGATAAGCGCAGTTATGGATAAGATTCTTAGCCTTCGAACTATAGGAGCAGTATCAGAAGCTAAGTTTATGGTTGCAAATCATCTTAAAATAGTGGATAATGTGATTAGATTAATAGTATAGGGAGAAGAAGAGCATGAATAATGATTTTTAAAAGCACTTAAGCCATATCTTGACAAAGTTTACTATGAATCACTGCTATGGCACTCTTTGAGTGGGATACAGAAACTCTGCAGCCAAAGGCTGCGGTTGACCAGACTGCCAAGGTACTTTTTGGGAGCACTTGCAGGAGAGTCCTACAATGCCATTATGAATGATGAAGTAAAGGATATCGTATACAGACTTTCAAAGAACGTTGAAGATGGAAAAAGACGAAGGACTTAATGAGGTAGAAAAGGGAATTGTAAAACAGCTTAAAAAGGAATAAGAGATGCTTGAAAAGATTCCTGCTGACGAGTCTCAGGCATTTTCTCGAGAGCTTCAGGCTGTAGGGAGCGTCAAGATGGGCAGAGGCTAAGAAGGCTGATGACTTTTGATAAGTTCCTTCCTACCCTTAAATCACTTATAGAATATTCAAAGAGTTTGCGGGCTATAGAGTAAAGCCTGGAGAAAAGCCCTATGATGTGCTCTTAAATGACTACGAAGAGGGCTTTAACCAAGAGATACTTGACAAATTCTTTGGCAAGCTTAAGGAGGCTATCGTTCCTCTGCTTAAGAAGATAAAGGAAAGGCCGCAGGTTGAGTATGAATTCCTTTTTAAGGACTACCCTGTCGATAAACAGAGGGAGTTTAGCAGGGTTTCTAGCTGAATATATGGGATTTACTCCCGGATAAGGGAGTAATTGCTGAAAGTGAGCATCCTTTTACAAACAGCCTTCACAATAAGGATGTAAGAATAACGAACCATTATTATGAGAACAATCTGGAAAGTGCTATCTTTTCGATTATCCACGAAGCAGGACATGGCATATATGAGATGAATATACCTGATGAACTTACCCAGACCATTGTCGGGGAAGGCTCATCAATGGGGACTTCATGAGTCACAGTCAAGATTCTGTAGAGAACATTATCGGAAGAAGCAAGGCTTTTTGGGAGCCTATTTATGGGAAGCTTGTCTCTACCTTCCCAGAGCAGCTAAAGGATGTGGACCTTGATAAATTTATAACAGCCATTAACCGTACAGAGCCCGGACTTATCCGTACAGAAGCAGATGAGCTGACCTATAGCCTGCACATTCTGGTGCGTTATGAAGGTGAGAAGAAGATATTTAACGAGGACTACCCTGTGGAAGAACTGCCAGAGCTTTGGAATGATTTATATGAAGAATATCTTGGCATACGCCCAGACACATATAAGGACGGCATCCTTCAGGATGTCACACTGGTCAGGTGGCAGCTGGATACTTCTCCAGCTACGCCTTAGGCAATGCAATCGGTGCAGAGCTTTACCACCAGATGAAGAAGGAGCTTGACTTTTGACGGCCTGTTAAGAAGAGGGAGAGGTGTCTAAAGATTATGGACTGGCTAAAAGAAAAGGTTCATAAATACGGAAAACTATAAGAATACAAACGAGATACTTCTTTTAGCTACGGGTGAGGAATTCAACTGCAGATTATTATATTGATTATCCTCACTGAAAAGTTTCACTAAGGAATACGGACTATATGATGTATAATGAGAAATTTCATTGAGAAGAACAAAAACCGTGCTTATAAGCATAGTTTTTATTATTTACTCTGCTGCCCTGTGCTATCACTTGTTTCTTAGTGACAGCCCTGGGCAGGAGGAAATATCAGATGTCTATCAGGTACAACTTAGCCCTGTTTAAGGAGATAACCAGATACATTGAGAACATCAAATGTTATGGGATTTAAAGACTGGTTATATTAAATCTTGCAGGAAATATAGTTGCATTTGTACCGTTTGGGATTGTTTGTTGAGTTATTTTTAAGAAAAAAATACGTTTACATTTATAAAACATGCCCTGCTTGGACTTTCAGCTTTACAGTGCTTATGGAGAGTATTCAGCTGGGTGACAGAAGGTTGGCATCTGTGACATAGATGATGTCTGACTAAATACCGCCGGAGTTGTGATAGGTGCAGTGGCTGCTAAGTTTATTTTTATGACTAAGTATATGAGGTACCGATAAACGGTACCTGATATGTATGTGACAAGATTCGAACTCGCGACCTTCTGATCCGTAGTCAGACGCTCTATCCAGCTGAGCTACACATACAAAATTGTCGAACGAGTAATATTGTAGCACAATGATTCTTATTTGTAAAGTGAAAAATCATTTTGAAAGGAAATATAAAAATGCTAGCAACATTAATACCTTTATTTGACAGTAAATGGAAGTCTGCGCGTATTCGGTTTTTGCGCAGAGAGAGAATTTTCTGCTTCACTCCATCCCTCCTTGGAACAGGCAGTTTAGATGCTGCATGCAGGCATATTGGGACTTGATATCGTGGAAAGCATAGGCATCGGTACTCAGCCGGTGATAAAGGAAGTGTTCATAGAGGTAAACAATATCTCTTTTTCTCCGATATAGAGAACAAGTGCAGTGCGCCTGCAGAAGGGTAGTACTACTCATAGACTACAGGATAAATCCTGAGCAGATGTATGTGGACAGGCTCACAGAGCTGAAGTCTAAGGGCATATAAAGCTTTGCTAGAGGAAGCTAAATATAGAGCAGTTTGAAGAATACAGGCCTGTACTTAGCCTTATGGATCTACATCCTGCTCGACCACAAGAAGATTAAGATCGATAAGGCTAAGCTCTACTTTTCGACAGGTATATCCTCACATCAAAGCTCTGTGCAGTAAATGTGGACTCAAAGGGAGGATTATGAGCAGGCTTGCAGAGGATGGAGGCTACTACCTTTTTGAAGGGTGAATTCTTCAGGATGCCTGCTATCTCAAAGACAGGAGAGATTGCACCTCTTAAGATGACCTATATCGAGACTTCTAAACCTCGTTAAACCAGCCTGACTTTGACCTTACGGAGGTGGCTGATGTTATCTCCAAGGACACCGTGCTTTGCAGTAAATATGCTTGAGATAGTCAACAAGCTTGCAAGAAATTCAAAGATAACCTCTATAAGAGCCGCTACAGCCATGCTTGGCCAGAAGGAGATAAGAAGGTGGGCTAGTACAGCTGTTACCAAAGTCGCTTTGTGCAGATAAGCCAAGTGAAATAATGAGGTTATCACTCATCCGAGCAAAAATTTGCGGAAAACCTTGCTTATTGCTTTGACTTAGGGAGCACTTACCGCAGAACTCTTCCTTATGGGGACTCTTTTCTGTTATCGATGTTATCCTCTGAGATACCCTATGAAACAGGCACTGAGATGGTAAAACATAGCCGAGGATATCAGTCTTGCTCTTCTTCAGAGAAAGGGAGGCTCTGCTCCCGCTTAACTTTTATGCTTCACTATGAGAACGCGGATCTGGCAGGAGGTAAGCAGGATAATGACTAGTGCTTAACATAGATGTAAAGCCCATTGAGTACAGCTCTATATCGATGCCTCTGGTATGGTATAGGGATATGTTCCTGTAAATAGTATGAGATATAATTCTTTCTGTATTGACTATAGAAAGTTAAGAGGATTATAATACGTAAGTTGTAAAGTAGTATATTTTTGAAGAAAGGAGCGGTAATGGGAGATTTGGCTGAGCGGCTGGCGGAAGAGCTGAATGTCGAAACGGTGTTTGATGTTCCCGTTTTTGGAGGCATATCAGAGTCTGTTGTAACGTGGATAATTATGGCCGTCGTTCTGTTGTTTCTATATTACTTACCAGAAACCTAAAGGTTGAGAATCCTAGTAGGAGACAGCTAATGGTGGAAGAAGTGGTTACCAGCTTCAGGGTGCGTGTAGTTAACATCGTCGGAGAACATGGTAAAAGCATACGCCCCGTATCTGACAAAGCATTCTTATCTACATAGGTACTGCAAATGTGGTTGGTATACTGGGATTTAAGCCCCGCCTACAAAGGACTTAAATGTTACCATAGCACTGGCTGCATTTCAGTATATTTAATTATCGAGTTTGCAGGCATACACAAAAAGGTGTGGGCAAATGGTTGAAAGAGCTTTACAGAACTATGGTGGTTATTACCCTCATTAAGATTCTTGAGGTATTTACAACACCGTTGTCCCTATGTATGCGGCTTTTTGGTAATGTTCTTGGAGCCTTTGTAGTTATGAAACTCATAGAGTTCGTACTTCCTGTAGGACTTCCAGTGCATTTAGTTTTTATTTTGATATCTTTGATGGTCTGATTCAGGCTTATGTATTTGTGTTCTTGACAGGCTTATTCATAGGTGAGCAGCTTGAGTAGGTCGGTTTAATAATAAGATAAGGAGAATAAATTATGAATTTATTAGGAATTGGCGCTGGTATTGCAGTTTTGGCAGGTTTAGGAGCAGGTATCGGTATTGGTATTGCAACAGGAAAGGCAGCAGATGCTACAGCAAGACAGCCTGAGGCTGCAGAAAAGATTCGTAGCGTGCTCATCCTTGGTGCGGCACTTGCAGAGAGCAACAGCTATTTATGGTTTCGTTATCGCAGTTCTTATAATAATGATGCTTAAGTAAGGTTCACTTAAGGAGGAATAATGCTTAAAGTAGACTGGAATCTCCTCTTTACGGCTATTAACATTGTGGGTTTGGTATATAATAATCAAATTGTTTCTTTGTTTAAGCTATCAACAATGTAATTGACAAGAAGAAGAGATGCTATAAACGGAAAATTTAATGAAGCAGAGTCAGCCAAACAGGATGCTTATGCGCTTAAAGGCTAAGTATGAAGAGGCTATACAATAGCTTCAAATGAAAGACAGGATATAATTGATAAGGCCAGAGCAAGTGCTGATGAGGAATACAAGCGTATTTTTGAAGAAGCTAGATGTTAAGGCAGGAACTAGTTGATAAGCAATGCAAAAGAACAGGCAAAGGATGAACATCAGAAAGATAATCAGAGAGGCTGATATGGAGATAGCTCGTCTTGTTATGGATGCTACCAGTAAGATAATGCATGACAATAGCAACGGTGCAGCTGACAAGAATCTCTATGATGAATTTATAACAAAGAGGGTAAACACAGTGAATCTTGATAACAATAAAAAGAACTAAAAGGTGAGCCTTTTTATGTTACGCCGCCAGTTGACTCCCCAGCTTGACAAAAATAAAAGACTTTGTCGCTAGCTAAAGAGGGTGTAAATAAAGATGAGGTCAAGATAGATCTCGTAGAAAAAGAAAAGACCTGGTAGGCGGCTTTGTGCTTCGTGTGGAACTCACGAGTATGACTGGAGTACAAAGGGAAGACTTGACCAGCTTATGTCGGAACTTCTAAGTTCAGATGATGGCATCTGAGAAGTCAGATGTAAACTATCTTGACGATGGGCTTGATGCTGCCCAGATTGCAAAAGGACAGACTCTCAAAGCTTAGAAAGCAGCATAGAGGGCTTCACGCCTAATAGCAAAAGAGCAGGAAGTAGGCTTTGTCGTAGCTAGGTGATGGAATCGCCAAAGATTCAGGGTATCGACCACGTTATGTACGGCGAGATTATAGAGTTTTGAATCAGAGCCAAAGGTATGGTGCAGGATATCAAGTCTGACAGCATAGGATGTATCCTTTTTCAACAAAGGCAGACAGTGTAGTAGAGGGAGACAGAGTAAGCCGCACAGGCAAAAACAGGTGTGCTGTAGGTGAAGGTTTCCTCGGCAGAGTAGTAGATGCACTCGGCACTCCTATTGACGGCGGAGGAGATATCATCGCATCAGACTTTTAGGCCTGTTGAACATGATGAAGCACCGGGTATAGTTGATAGAAAGTCGGTATCAGTACCGCTTGAGACAGGTATATTGGCAATCGACTCTATGTTCCCTATGGGAAGAGGACGAGAGAGCTTATAATCAGGTGACAGGCAGACAGGTAAGACTGCCATTGCAGTAGATACTATCATCAACCAGAAAGACAAGGGAGTTATCTGCGTCTATGTAGCCATAGGCCAGAAGGCTTCTACAGTTGCAAAGTTAGTTAATACTCTTAGATAAAACACGGAGCACTTCCATACACCATTATGTATGGCGGCAACAGCTTCAGACTCATCTGCGCTTCAGTACATCGCCCCTTACGCAGCTACCTCTATGGCTGAGTACTTTTGTGTACAAGGAAAAAGATGTACTCATTGTATGATGACCTTTAGTAAACATGCTTGTTGCATACAGAGCCCTTGTCCCTGCTCTTAGAGCGTTCGCCGGGACGGAGGCTTATCCGGGAGATGTATTCTCATTCATCTCAAGACTTCTTGAGAGAAGCAGCCGCCTTTCAGATGAGGCGGGTGGAGGGTTCGATTACAGCACTCCCAATCATAGAAACACAGGCAGGAGACGTATCTGCCTACATCCCTACCAATGTAATCTCCATCACAGATGGACAGATATTCTTAGAGAGCAGCTTTTCTTCTCAGGCCAGCGTCCTGCGGTCAACGTAGGTCTTTCCGTATCCCGTGTAGGGCGGTGCGGCTCAGAGCAAGGCTATGAAGAAGGCATCAGGTTCTATAAGAATTGACCTGGCACAGTACCGTGAGATGGAAGTGTTTACACAGTTTTCATCCGACCTTGACCAGGTAACGAAGAATCAGCTTACCTACGGTAAAGGACTCTATGGAGCTTCTTAAGCAGCCTCATGCAGACCGCTTTCACTCCACGAACAGGTCATCACTCTTGTTGTGGCTACAAAAGAAAGTCATGATGCTTGTTGAAAATGAGCAGATTAAGGACTTCCAGATTCAGATGTTTGATTATTTTGAAAGCACATCATCCTGAGATTATCAGAGAAATCGAGAATCAGAAGGTGCTTTCAGAGGATCTTACACAGCGTATAGTAGACGCTGCAACACAGTTCCGTAACTTTTTATCTTGGCGCAAAAAGAGGGTAAATAAATATGGCTAATGCAAGAGAGATAAAAATAGAATCTCAAGCGTTAAAGATACGGCTAAGATAACCAAAGGCTATGTACCTCATATCCTCCACGAAAGCTTAGAAAAGCCAAAGAAGAATCTGGGGATACCGAGCCGTATTTTACAATCTCCAGATGGCAATCGCAAGACTCTTAAGGCATATGCCGGATATGCAGCATAGTCTTCCTTAAGAATCTTGACGAGATACCTCCTGAAAAAGAGGAGGAGAGGCCTCATCATAGTTACTGCAGACAAGGGACTGCGGGAGCATATAATCACAACGTAATAAAGTGTACCGAGAAGTGGCTTAGTGAGCCGGGATTCACTCCCTGTTTGTTGTAGGAGAGCTTGGAAGAAGTTATTTTATGAATAAGGGAATGGAGATAGATGCACATTTTCGTTATACACTCAGAATCCGTCTTTGCACAGAGCACGTAAGATAATCGGTGCTGTCGTAGACAAGTACCAGGCAGGAGGAGTTGGACGAGATAACCATAGTCTACACCAGGATGGTACAACAGTATGGTCACACAGGCTGAGGTAGTACCGCTTTTACCTCTTGACAAGAAAAAGATTATGGGTAACATCCCTGCAGGCTTTATCACTGAGCAGGATATAACCATGCTCCCTTCACCAAAGGGAAGTGCTTGATACAGTTATACCGAACTATCTGGTAGGCTTTGTATACGGAGCGCTTGTAGAGTCATTTTGTTCAGAGCAGAATGCGAGAATGATGGCGATGCAGGCGGCAAATGACAATGCAGATGACATAATAAAGAGATTTATCAATACAATACAATCGTGTAAGGCAGGCTGCGATAACTCAGGAAATAACTGAAGTTGTAGCGGGTGCTAAGGCACAGCATTTGAGGAAATGAGAATGAAGAATGGTAAGATAATACAGGTAATGGGACCGGTTGTAGACGTCCTGTTTCCGGATGAAGACGTACCAAAGATTAAAAGATGCTCTATACGTAGATAACCATGGTAAAAAAAGTGTCTTATGGAGGTTTCTTCACATCAGGGGTGGGAACATAGATCAGATGTATCATGCTCACAGCCTCAGAAGGACTTAGCAGAGACATGGAAGTAGTGGCTACTGGGTGACGGTATCAAGGTTCCTGTAGGAGAGGCTACCTTGGCAGGCTCTTCAACGTATTCGGCGATACAATCGACGGAGGAGCAAGCCTTGAGAAATGAAGAGCACTGGACTATACAGAGAACCGCCTAAGTTTGACGAGACAGAGTCCTGCGGTAGAGATACTTGAGACAGGCATCAAGGTTATTGACCTCCTTGCACCTTATGCAAAGGGTGGAAAGATAGGTCTGTTCGGCGGTGCAGGTGTAGGTAAGACAGTACTTATTCAGGAGCTTATAAGAAATATAGCTACAGAGCACGGTGGATATTCTATATTTACCGGTGTAGGTGAGCGTTCACGAGAAGGAAATGACCTCTGGACAGAAATGAAGAGTCAGGCGTTATAGCTAAGACTGCCTTGGTATTTGGGCCAGATGAACGAGCCACCGAGCCAGAATGAGGGTTGCTGAGACAGGACTTACTATGGCGGAGTATTTTAGAGATGAGAAAATGCATGACGTGCTTCTTTTTCATCGACAACATCTTCCGTTATGTACAGGCAGGCTCGGAGGTATCAGCCCCTTCTTGGCCGTATGCCTTCAGCGGTTGGTTATCAGCCAACTCTTGCAACTGATGTGGTGAGCTTCAGGAGAGATTGCTTCTACCAAGTCAGGCTCAGTTACTTCTGTTCAGGGCGGTATATGTACCTGCGGATGATATCACCGATCCTGCTCCTGCGACTACATTTACACATCTTGATGCGACTACGGTGCTTTCAAGAAAGATAGTTGAGCAGGGTATATATCCTGCCGTAGACCCTCTCGAGTCCTCCTCTCGTGTCCTTGAGGGCGGATGTAGTAGGAGAGGAGCATTATAATACAGCAAGAAAAGTACAGGAGATGCTTCAGAAAGTATAGAGAGCTTCAGGATATAATCGCCATCCTTGGTATGGAAGAGCTCTCAGAGGCTGACAAACAGACAGTTAACAGAGCAAGAAAGATACAGCGTTTCCTTTCACAGCCTTTCTTTGTGGCAGAGACATTTACAGGCGTTCAGGGTAAGTATGTGCCTCTTTGCTGAGACAATAAAGGGCTTTAAGGCTATAATAGATGGTGAAATGGATGAATATCCTGAAGGAGCTTTCTTCAACGTAGAACAATTGATGAAGTTAAGGCAAAAAGCCGAAGCTATGGAGCAGGAGGCCGTATAAGTGGCAAATAGAACATTTTATCTTAAAGTATATGCAAGTGACAGAATCTTCTTTTGAAGGACAGTGCCAGACCTTAGTCATCCCACAGAGTGACGGACTAAGAGCCATACAGGCGCATCACGAGGATATGGTACTGGCTGTAGACATAGGTGAGGCTCATATAGTCGAGGAAGACGGAACTGTTACCTATGTGGTGGTCGAAGTAGCATGGTTCAGATATTCCACAACAGAGCCATAATGCTTGTTGACACTGCTGAGCTTCCTGATGAAATAGACTCAAAGAGAGGCGGGAGACGCCTTGAGAGAGCAGAAAGGAACAGCTAAGGCAGAAACAGAGTATCCAAGAACACAGGATGAGCCAGGCATCGCTTGCAAGAGCCCTCACAAGGCTTAAAGAGAGTTCAAAGTACAATGCTTAGCTTGGATTAAATACATGAGAAACTAAACTTAGACTTTAGTTTCTCATGTTTTTGCTGTATAATATGATACGAGTGTCAATAGTACTTGGCACCCAATTTGGATACAATAACAAAAGTGCTACGAAAGGGGATAACCCTAATGAAGTGTACCAGACAGATTACAGATGATTTATACTATGTTGGCAGCGGCGACAGAAGAATCACACTATTTGAGAACTGCTTCCCATTATCTCGATGGAATGGCGTACAATTTTATCTTTTAATCGATGAAAAGACAGTACTGTTTGATACGAGTAGATTATGCAATGGGAAGGCAGTTCATAGACAACGTTACCTCACTTCTTGACAACAGGAAGCTTGACTACCTGGTAGTTCACCATATGGAGCCTGACCATTGTTCCTTATTACACAGCTTATTTCCCTCTATCCTGAGTTAAAGATAGTAGGCAACAAAAGACAGAGGGGCTTATTTCAGTTCTACCACGTAGATATGAGCGGACACTTTATCTTTGTGAACGATGGGTGACACCATATCCACAGGAAAGCACAACCTTAAGTTCGTTGTGGCACCCTATGGTTCACTGGCCTGAGGTTATGTTTACCTATGACGAGACAGACAAGATACTATTCTCCGCAGACACCTTTGCAGCTTTGGGGCACTTGACGGAAGGATATTTAATGATGAGCTTGACTATGAAATAGCTTCTTCGGATGAGGCAAGAAGATACTTGCTGCCAATATAGTAGGAAAATACGGCGCACAGGTTCAGGCTGTACTTTAGAAGCTCCCTGCTGAGATAGCTTATATCTGCCCCTCTCCACGGTCCCGTATGGAGAAAAGACATACCTTTCTTCCTTGAGAAATACAGACCTGGAGCAGCCTATACTCCTGAAGAAAACGGAGTATTCATAGCCTATGCCGTCAATGTATGGCAACACAGAGCTTGCTGCACACCTGCTGTCTCACTAAGCGCAGAGCGATGGAATAGTGAACATGAAGGTGGTTGATGTTTCTGCACATCACTACTCATCTCATATCAGCGATATATTTAAGTCAGTGTGGTTGTATTCGCATCTGCATCTCTACAATGTCAGTTCATCCAAAGATGAATGAGCTGCTTACAGAGATGAAGGAGCTCACTGTAAGAAACAGAGCTATGCCATTGATAGAGAACGGGTTCGTGGGCACCCTAGTGCCGGGCAAGACCACTCAAGGCCACGGTAGATGGCTGAAGGATATGAGACAGATAGGGAGAGACACTTACCATCAAGTCAGCCATAATGGAAGAACAAGAAGAAAAGCTGATGAGCTGGCAAGACTTATAGCTGAGAGTAGAAGACTAAAGGTAAAAGACTAAGAAAGTAGAAAGGCTAATAAGTATATATCGGAAGAAAGACATTATAAAATTAGTGTCTTTTCTTTTTCTTTTTGACACTTAAAAATACATAAAATCGTAAATTAGTTACAAAAATAAGCGAAATTTGACATATTTTCTACTTGCAAAATATATAACTTGTTGATATAAATATCTAAAGACAAAATATTGTTTTTATCGAAATATTCATTTCATCTATTATGAGAGGAGGAAGGGTGTCGATATAATATGTAAGTACAACAGTATTATGTTTTAGAGAAACTAAGGAGGATGACGATCTGCCCTTTACAACAATCAACTAAAATGGCTCAAAAAGGAGTTGGAGCCTAAGAAGAAGGAGAAAAATTATGTGGAAAAACATGAGTTCTGCTATACTTGCACTGGTGCTTACGGCAGCGCTGTTTCCTTACAGGAGTAAGGCTTCCAGGCAATGTATTCGCGGCAGGAAGTGACAAGACTAGTCTGGTAAAGGATGTGCCAACCACGTCTCATCGAGTTTAAGCAGGGGAAAAACGGCGGTAACAACTATGAAGACGTTATCACTGGATTCATCTTGATTGACTTTATCAAGGAACATCCTGAGTGAATATCGGCTTTACAGCCGTATTTGAGGGTGAGGAAGACTCAGAAAAACCGTATTAAGAAAAATGATTTTGTAGAGTTTGACCTGGGAGACAACATAAAAGCTTGCAGCAGGTACCAATAAAGCAGTTGTGCCTGTAATAGATAATGACAGCAAAGCTAAAAGGTCTGTGATGCACTTTACAAAGAATGCAGCAGGAAGGCTTATAGCAAGATTTGACTTCTCAGACACAGATGACAAGGTATTTAAGCAAAAAGATGCCAGAATCGGCGCATCTATGGAGCTTAAAAGCAGATGCAAGCAAAATCAACTTTGAAAAATGTACTTAAAAATAACCCTATTAGGGAAAAAGAATATGAAATAGGTAAAGATAGACAGTGCTGTCAGGGTCAAAAAAAGAAGGTGTTTTTGATCCTAAGAACAGCAAAGTAGACTGGACTATAAAGTTTGAAAGATATATCAAGGACACAGACCCTGTAAAGTACATTAGTCTTGAGGGCTTCAGCCTTGTAGAAGGACCTACCATTCATCCTGCTCTCGGTGGTGATTATATACCGGCTCACTTAGGATAAATAACAAAAATGTGGGTGACTTTGAGGAGTACCTTGACAGCCACATCAATGAAAAGATGTTTAGGTATAAGCTCACGGCCTCCGACTTAAATCCAGCTAACCCTGGAGTTGCAGTTGCGACTGTAAGTACAAAGGTAAATGCCGTAGGGATTTTACAAGCCCTGGTGATAAATTTGTTACCTATCAGAATACAGCAAAGAGTAGTAAAAATTCCCTGAGAATTCAGAAATAGTTCATCAGGGTGCAGCCTATGACACAGCGGCTGTTCAGGTGAAAAAGTTTGTGAAAAACAGGAGATACTTGACAATACAGGAAAGAAGATTACCTGGAGAATTACATTAAAACGAGCCTGGCTATGACCTAGGGCAAACATGGTGAGAAGACGAATTACAAAAATGACAGAACAGGAAGGCTTGAACAGACCTTCGTAAAGGCAACATATTAGAACCTGGGATACTGCTGGGAACAAGTGGAAAGGTGAGCCTGCTACAGTTAGTACCTACACAGTCAGGAAAGAAGTTAACCTTCAATATCTCTAATGTAAAAGAAAAAGAGAGAGCTTGTAATAGAGAGCACCATCGAGCCTGATAACTACCTTTTGCAATCTTTGATAATGATGCTTATGCCTGGTGGAACAACAACTACTAAGAACAAGGTAAAGCTCCAGGCTTACGTATACACAAGAGCTGTCGGTGACAAGCCTTATGGTACAACAAGAAAAGAAGCGGACTATCGTAATGTATCTCTTGAGCAGGCTAAGGGCATTAGTTTCTAGAACAGGTCAAAGTCTGCAGGAAATGAGCCTGAGTGGGTAATAAATGTTGATAGGAAACGCAGTTAGTTCTACCCTGGCACATATAACCCTCTATGATGTATTTATATTTGATAACAATACTAATGTAAGCAGAGATGTTGTAATGACAGGAAATGGTCTACTCTGTAAGAAAGGTAGGAGAGAATTCAGTTACCTCTCTCGTTGCCAGTGGTGCTATAGCAGGATATAATGCCCGATAAGGAAAAACATCAGAGACTGTTAAATCTTGCCAAAGCCTCTACATCAGCCACAGAAGGCGTTACAAGCAATGTGTATGAGATCGTTAAGGATGGTAAGGTAGTAGGCCACGTACTTGAGACTAAAGCTGTAAATGATAAGGTAAACTTTGTAAAGTTCAAGTCAAGAATAACTGACTCGATGAAGTAATTATGAGCGAAGCCACTAAGGTAGATAACTACGCTGTTCTCACTGATGAGCTCATCCTGTACTTTCTGACAAGGCTGAGTACAGACTATTATGGAAAGATGCTCTTAAAGCAGACACTTTCAGCAGAGGCAGCTGAATAAGTTATTGGCTGATTACAATGCTGAGGCAGTAAATGATGATGTAATCAACTCAGCAAATGAGCTTATCAACAACACAGGCTCACAACTCTTGACAGAAAGACTAAGTCCATAGTATATAAAATCAGCGTAAATGCAGCTGAATTAAAGGACGTAGATGGAGATGTGGGTAAGTTCATATTACAGAGAAGTTGGCATGGATGACAGGTTCTATGCTTTGTTCCTATAGCCAAGGACAAGGAGACTAATCCCGCCAATGATAAATACTTTGTTATGTACAAAGGAACACCAGCTGTTAAAGAGCCTGGTGAGACTGTAGGTGACGTGGGATCTAAGATTGAAGAAGTAAATGCTTATGGCAAAATACCTGCACTGATGATGAACTTAAGGCTAAGGGCATTAGCTCTGAGTATATCACAAGAGGTTCAGAGAAGCTTGCTCTTCAGATTAACTTTGGACAAGCTTGACCTCCTTACGCTATATTTGTTAAGCTAAGACTCAAGATGTAAACATCAATGAGAAGTTTCATGGCAGAAACAATGCTTACTCTTGGTCTTGAAGGTTATTCAACCTTTGGAACCAATCTAAGGCAGAACCAGAAGGTATATATGAGTCTTGCATATGCAAACTATGATAACAGATACTCTGGAAGAACTATGATGGCCAGCAGGACACGGATAAGGTCTACTTAGATGAACAGGGCTTTATCAACTGGAATGTATATTACAGGCCATATAGAGTGTACTGCGAGACAGTGACAACACCGGTGTCGCTTGTAGACAAGCTTGGTGCAGGCGTTGTCTTAGAAAAGAAAAGGGCAGATAAGCTCATCTTAGAGGGCGACAACTACAAGATAGCTAAGGGTACATTTGATAATAGAGGTAATTTTATCGCAGAGAAAGAAATAACAGAAAAACCTTGATAAGATATTCTCCTATGACATAAAGGAAGGTCAGCTTGTTGTTAAAATACCTGATAGAAACAGTACCTATAAAGATATCTTATAGTACAGATTTTGCAGACGATACAAAAGCGTGGAGATGGTCTTAGCAACTCAGTAGCCCTTTAGGAGAACTCGGTTCTTAAGGAAGCCGTATAAGTGTTAACACACACTGCTACTGCCAATGCACTTTGCCTGCATAGTAAGAAACAAGATATATCAGCGCCTGAACATAGTAAAGACTGATGCAGAGGAGCAAAGCTTTGCCGAAAGCTGAGTTTAGCTTTAAGAAGATTGCAAGCGGAAGCGCTGCACAGAGAAATCTTGGAACATTTAAAGACAGAACTGATGGAGCTATCAAGATAGAAGAGCTTTCAGCAGGATATTATGAGCTTGTTGAAACAAAAGGCTCCGGAAGGGTATGTACTAAACAGTGAACCATATAACATAAATGGTTTGAACTTGAAAAGCGGCTTTAAGGTAGAGTTGGTCGGAGATTATGAAAGCAAGGCTGTACTTTTTGCAGAATGAGATTAAGGTAATCAACAAGAAGGAGAACTTCCTCCTGCAGTGATTACACCAAGTGCAATTCACGACTCCAAGTGCGGTAGTAACTCCAAGTGCGGTATTGACACTCAAGTGGAGTATTAACACCAGTGCGGTATTAACCCCAGGTGCAGTATTGACCCCTGGTGCAGTATGTAACACCAGGTGCAGTATATGACTCTGGTGCAATAGTGACCAGGTGCAGTATTGACACCAAGTGCAGTTGCAACACCAGGTGCAGTATCAACCCACGGCAGTTGTAACCCCTGGAGTGATGACACCTCCTGCGCCTGAGAATCTAACACCTTCGTTCCGGGTCATTCCTACGACACCGAAAACACCTAATCCGGTACCTGTAATTCCGGTACTCTAACAACACCTCTCGTACCTTCATATCCTATAAATCATACACCTGATCCAGAATAGGCCAAACAGCCCTGATGAATTCGAGGTTATTGGTGAAGATGAACTCTACAGGGTAGGTTGTAAAGAAGACCAAGCCTAACGGGGAAAAAGAGTATGTATTTGAAAAGGATGGTACTCCTTAGCAGGATTTAGAGCTGAAAGCAGAAGAAGGCTCTTCCTAGAACCGGTGGGCTCACACGGTTTGAGTATACGCAGCAGGTCTGGCCTTGTACTTATGGCGAGCTTTACCTTTAAGAAGCGTAAAGAAGAAGAGATCTAAAATAAAACGCCTCTTAGTTAAGTTAAGCAGGTGATCACCTTCCCAAACTGGAATGGGTGCTTTTTATTTGACAGGAGAATTTCTACAAATTTTCTGGCAAAAACGAGCAACTTTGTGGGCTCACAGCAGCAGGTAAGAAATATGTCTAATGGCACGAAACAGTACAATTTGGTGTTTACAATTAGTGATATTAGTAGAGAAATTATTAGAAAGGACTTGTGACATAGATATGAGACATGGATTTGTAAAGGTTGCCGCAATTACTCCTGATATAGAGTTTACAGAACGTAATTTTAACGGAGAGAGCATAATTAAAGAAATGAAATACTGTGCAGATAGAGCAAAGATAGCGGTCTTCCCAGAGCTTACACGATCTAAGGCTACACCTGTGGCGAGCTCTTTCTTCAGGAGGGCTCTTAAGCGCAGCTCTTGACACCCTTAAGGAGATAATTAAGGCAAGTGTAGGCCTTGATATAGCTTACCTTTATGGGACTGCCATTTGAGACTGACGGAGCTTGCAATGTTGCTGCTGTATTTAGGACGGAGAGCTCTTAGGCTTGGTGCCACAGAGAGATTCATCCTAACTATCTCAAGAGCTATGCGAGGGCAAGGCATTTTGCCCTTGCGTGGGTGAGAAGCAGGCTCTTAGACTGAAGAAAACAAAGCTCCAGGTTATACATATGCATAACTGACATTTGAAAATAAAGATATAAAGAACCTAAAGGTAGCTGGCTGAGTCTGTGAGGACTTGTGGGTAGTCATTCCTCCAAGCAACCATCACGCTCATGGCAGGGCGTGCAGCATTTATAGCTAACTCTCAGCAAGCCCTGAGATTATGGGCAAGCAGGAGTATAGGAGGAAACCTCGTATCAGGGACAGGTAGCAAAGGCTTAATGCTGGCTATCATCTATTGCTACAACAGGAGAAGGAGAGTCAACTACAGACCTCTGTATTTGGAGGGCTGCTGATATGTGAAGATGGCATCATCCTTGCGGAGAAGCCGAGATTTAAGAATGGAACCATTATTACAGAGATGAGACATTAACAAGCTTGCCTATGAGAGAAGGAAGATGAATACCTGTGAGGATCATGGGCTGGGAGGCTATGACTTTATAGACTTTTCTACGACAATGTATATACCACAGAGAAAAACAGTGAAGGTAAGTCTGAGAAGAGGCTTATAGAGACACTCTTCTTAGAACCTTTCCAAAGTCTCCCTTCATACCTGAGTGTAAGGAAGAAAGAGCAGCAGTTCAGGATGTTGTTACCATTCAGGCACTTGGACTTAGCAGAGAATGGCTCATACAGGATGTAAATACGCTATAGTTGGCCTCTCCGGAGGACTTGACTCGACCCTGCTGCCATCGTTATCTGTGGGACTATGGATATGTTAGGTCTTAGCAGGGAGAATGTGATAGCAGTAACTCATCTCTGCTTTGGAACTACAGGAAGGACCTACCACAATGCTATAAAAGCTGCAAAAGGACTGGGCATCACACTTCGTGAAACTAAACATCAAAAGAGTCGGTGCTTTTCCCACTTAAGGACATAGGCCACGATGTAAAATGACCACAACGTAACCTTTGATGCACAGGCTCGTGAGCGTACACGGTGCTATGGACCTGGGCAATGAGTACGGAGAGCCTCGTTATAGGAACAAAGGCGACATGAGCGAGCTGGCAGCTTTGCTACCTACAATGGAGACCATATGTCTATGTACGGTGTAAATGCATCCATTCCTAAGACGACATGAGGCAGTTAGTAAGACTATCTTTGCTGAACATGTTCTTGAAGACGGAAAAGAAGGAGCTCAGATGTACTTCACCGACATAGTTGAAAACACCTGTAGGCCTGAGCTTCTCCAACCAATGATGACGGTGAGACCGAGCAGAAGACAGAGGCTATAGTTGGTCCTTATGAATTAAACGACTTCTTCCTCTACAACTTATGGTAAGATGGGGGAATGGAGCCTGACAAGCTATATAGAATAGCCTGTCTTACATTTGCGGACGAGTACACAAAAGAAGAGATAGAAAAAGTGGCTAAAGAGCTTTTACCGCAGATTCTTCGCTCAGATACAAGAGGTCCTGTCTTCCTGACGGGCCAAAAGGTAGAGCTCAGTAACACTGTCTCCCTAGAGGGACTTTCAGGATGCCTTCAGATGCTGTGGGAGATTTGTGCTAAAATAAGACACTATAAGGAGGGATATGGTGCTTGGAATATATGGATACGGCGGACACAGGGGCTCGAGGTAGAAAGAGCTTGCAAGGGTGATTAACGAAAAGGAGAATAGGTGGGAAAAGGTCATATTTATAGATGACGCCGCCGAAAAGACAGACGGAGAGAAGATTATCACCTTTAACGAGGCAAAATGCAAATACAGAGCATCAGAGATTGGGTTTATGACAGGGATAGGGGGCCTGTAGTGAGAGAGATAAGATATACAAGAAGGTAAAAAGGCAGGCTATAGCTTTGCTACCTCATCCACCCATCGGCGGTCATGCAGCCAGTGCAAAGAGCTTGAAGAAGGGAGTGATGATAGGCTCTAATGCCTTTATCTCGGTGAAGACGCACCTTGCAGGAAAAGATGTACTCATGCAGCCCTTGCGGCGATTGACCACGAAGTGCAGTGTTGGAAGGAACTCAGTAGTTTCCAGCTTCGTGGCTATGGGCGGTGGCTCAAGCCTCAGGGAGAATTCCTTCATCGGATTAAATGCCTCTGTTAAAGCAGGAGTAAGCATTGGTGACGGTTCTAGTGGTTGCTATAGGCTCTGTGGTTATAAAGGATGTAGATGACAGAGTAATGGTGAGTGGGCAATCCTGCAAGGAAGATAAAGATGGGTGATGTAAGGGCATTTTACGACATTAGAAAAGGTAAATAACATCGCAGATATTGTTTTCTAACTCTTGTGAAAATATACTCTCCTCAGATGAGGATATATATGGATTTGATGAAATGCTTTGCAGAGAAAGAGGCCATAAAGTCTCCATAATATCGCCTCTTGAGGAGAAGAAAGACGGGGGAGAGGAAGAGGTTATAAGCGCACTGAACATAAGCCTTAGGTGTAGAACAGGAAACCTCTTTGGAGTGGAGTATGCTTGAAAAGGGCATATCTCAGGTGAGGCTTGCGCGCGTCACTGTAAGGAGCTGTCTGTAGTATTTTCCGGGACTAAGTTTGACCTTATACTATACTCTACTCCTCCCATCAGCCTGGCTACAGGTAGGTAGAGAAGATAAAAGGAGAACAGGGGCGGCTACCTATCTTTTTACTAAGGATATCTTCCCTACAAATGCTGTGGATATGGGATACTAAGCCCTTTATGGCGAGAGAGCACTGTTTAGAAGCAAAGAAAAAGGCTCTATGAGATATCAGACTATATAGGCTGTATGTCACCTGCCAATGTAGACTATCTGCTTAAGCATAATGAAATCGACAGTAACAAGGTGGAAGTCTGCTAACTCTATAAAGGTTGAGGCGGACATCAGTGTGGAGCTTTAAGTGCCGAGGAGCATCGATAAAATCAAGGGAAAATGATAAAAGAAAAGCTGTTGCACAAATATGGTATCCCCGTAGATAAAACCATATTTCTTTACGGAGAAATCTTGGAAGCCTCAGGATATTCCTTTATCATAGAGTGTATCAAGAAGACTTCTAAACAGTGAGGAGGCTTATTTTGTAGTCTGTGGTGACGGAACCGAATACGGAAAGCTTCTGAGCTTTTGTCGGAATATAAACCTAGAACCTCAGCCTGATTAAATCTGCCTAAGGCAGACTACGACAGGCTTGCAGGGTATCTGATGTAGGAATGATATTTCTTGACCATAGATGTAGCATACCAAACTTCCATCAAGGCCTTATCCTACCTTAAAGAGAAGATTCCTGTCCTTGTCTGCACCGATCAAAAATACTGATATCGGAAGGATTGCGGTAGACAACGACTTTGGGCTTAGCTCTGTAAGCTGATAATGTGGAAGACTTTGTATTAAATGTAAGTAAGCTCACGGATAAAGCAGCTTAGACTCCACCTCAGGTAAGAATGGATATAGATATTTACTTGAGAATTATACAGTGGAGAAAGTTACGAGATAATTATGGGGCATTTCTAAAACTTTCTAAATCATAAAAAGAAGATTTTGTTGATATTACCCGTTAAGTATAGTTAATATTGATATCGGAGAGTATCGGGAACGAGATGAAAAACTCTAAGTATAAACCGTTTACACGGAATAATACGAAGGAGGTGGTGCTAATGACTGCTTATGAAATCATAATGATTTTCATAGGGATAATAGCTTGCTAATATCACTGGCGGTTTGTTAATCGCCATTCTTACTTATCTTGGCAGAGAAAAGTAAGATTTCGCACCTCGTTGCACATACGAGATAAGTAGTATCATTTTGATTCCACAAAATCTTAGAGAGCATTCATTTAGTAATGGATACTCTCTTCTCCCGTAATTGTAACACACATATGGATAAAATTCAAGTTATATAAATACGTTGGTTCCCTGTTCTCTCTGACTTTCTTCTGCTAAGCCTCTCTCGTGGCTTCGTAGTACTGCTCTTTATCATAATACATATTCATGTGCAAAGCTTCTTTACATTCATCAAAGCTCTCGAAGATGGGTCATACAAACCAATTCAAAAGAAAGAAAACTGATACTTTCTGTCATCGTTGACGAGTTGAGCTTTGCTAAGCTCTCTGTATTATCTTATCTTTGATTTCTAACAATACCGCATTGTCTGCTTCTACCACAAAGATAAGGAACTCGTCCCCTGCGTATCTGATAGCAACTCCACTGCTGCGCTTGTAGCCTCAGACGAGTACATCATACACCTCTCTTGAGGGCACATCTATGTCGTGGCAAAGGGTGTCATTTTATTGACAAAACAGTTGATGTCAAACATCATTCCACATCATAGATTCATAAAAGCCTGCTGCTAAAAGAGTAGGTTCTATTTAGAAGCCCTGTAGAGGTTGTCTATGAAGGCACTTTCCTTTTGTATGCTCATAAAGGCACTGGAAAGCCCTATGGCAGCACCTCACCCAGCCTGTGCAAGCCCATAGAAAAGAACTACACAATCAAAAGCCTATAAGACAGGAAACAAAACACCCAGATCGGAAAGAATCTCACACTTTTTATTCTTAAAACAGAAGTATGGATGTACGCTGTGCAGGATGTATCAAAAAGATATGAGGACATATACATAGGAAAAAGGCGTCCTCTTATACACGTTATTTTCATCTATGATAAAAACTATAGGATAGAACAAGTTGATAAGGGCACTTATGAAAAGGATAACTAGCAGGTATGGAGATGACTCCAGACCATTTCTCTTGCCCTTGATGTATTGCCATACAGGTGGAAGATTACAAAATATCCCAAAGCAGGCACAGAGATATGGTTGTCTATGTACGCGACAGTATTACCGACCATATTAGCTATCCTACAAAAGTGCGCCGGGTCTGCATATCAGTGAAAAACTACAGCATCAAAAAGCAGGATACACCACTATCATCAAGCATCATCCAGACATATTTGTAATCTATTTTATCGCTCTTTAATATCGACTGATTGCAGGATATGATGGATATAACCAGCGCTATACCCACCGCACTTGCGACATATATATGTGTGAGTCCCCATATTCGTACCTCTTATATTTATGTTAAAAATGTTGGTGTCAAAGTACTTTGGCACTTGTATCATATTATACTAAGTTTAATATCAAAAAGCAGTTGCTATATTTTGTATACCTCAGTTTAATTATTACACATGTAACTTCAATAGGGAAAGTGCATAAATCAAGATTCTGCAATATATAAAGAGTTAATTTTATTGAAAATGTATGCCTACTGTGTTAAAATGTGTGTGGAGTATCTGCGACAAAAGGAAACTCCCCTAAGTATAAACCGAGCAATCGGAATCATACAGAAGGAGGTGGTGCTGATGACTGCTTATGAAATCATCGCATGGTTTTCATAGGGATATTAGGTTACTAATATCCTTCGGCGAGTTTCTTATCATCATTTTACTTTCTCGATAAGAAAAGTAGATTACCTGCTTGTCGCAAACAAGCGAAGTAGTCTGTTAAAAGATTTACCAAGCTTTAGGGAGTACCATTTTACGTGGATACTCTCTTCTCCATAACTATATCATGATTATGATCAGGTGTCAAAGGGATATACTATGTATCAAACAATAACTATAAATATATTAGCAGCTACAGAAAGGCAATTATCATGGGTATATTTACGGGAAAAACCCTGCTTATCACAGGTGGAACAGGTTCATTTGGACACGCGGTTATGGACAGGTTTCTATCAACTGATATCGGAGAGATAAGGATATTCTCAAGGGATGAGAAGAAACAGGACGACATAGAGGCACGAGTATCGGGCGAGGATGCCTGAGGTGGCTGAAAAGATTAAGTTCTACATAGGAGATGTGAGGATATCAATTCCGTTAAAAATGCCATATGAACAGGTTGACTATATCTTCCACGCAGCCGCACTTAGCCAGGTGCCTTCCTGTGAGTTCTTCCCTATAGAGGCGGTTAAAACCAACGTACTTGGTACTGAGAATGTACTAAATGCGGCCATAGAAGCAGGAGTAAAGAGCATAATCTGCCTTTCCACAGATAAGGCAGCCTATCCTGTAAACGCCATGGGTACCAGTAAGGCTATGATGGAAAAGGTAATGGTGGCGAAGTCCCGTACCGTGACCAGTCAAAGACTAAAGATATGCTGCACGAGATGCACGGCAATGTTATGTGCTCACGTGGCTCAGTTATTCCGCTCTGGATAGACTCAGATAAGGGCAGGAAACCCTATTACAGTCACAGAGCCTACTATGCAGATTTTATAATGTCACTCGAGGGCAGTTGACCTCGTTCTCTTTGCATTGAACATCGGGAAACAGGAGATATGCTGGTCAGAAGGGCTCCCGCCTGCACTATAAAGGTTCAGGCAGGAGGCGGTTTGCGACTTGTTTAACGGCGATAAGGCGCCATCAGACAGATGAGGTATCAAGACATAATTGAAAAGATGTGTGAAACCCTGCTTACCAATGAGGTAGCGCGAAGAGCTATCGACCTTGGCAAGTTCTACAGGTTCGCTTGTGACAGCAGAAATCTAAAACTATGACAAATATTTCACACAGGAAATATTGAGAAGCTAAACTAACTGAGTTTAACTCAACAATACGAGCTCCTTGATGTGGAGGAGAGTAGAAGGCAAAACTTATGGAGCTTAGCTACATAAAGGAAGAGCTTGAGAAGTAGCCATTTTGCAAAAATGTGGCAATTACAGATATTTTATAGGGACCCTGCTAAGCGTAGCTGTAGCAATCCTGTATCAATGTGTGCAAATACTTTTGATGCACAGGATTACGAAAATAGCGGTATGGGCTGGTAAAAATGTCTGAATAAGGCGAGAATAGGATTGGATTAAGATATGAATACTACTATTACAGGTGCAAAAGGGCTTGTAGGAAAGAATCTTGTGGAGAATCTAAGGTGTATAAAGACGGGAAGAATACACAAGACCTGAACTTAGAATAGATGAAATATATGAATATGATGTAGAATCAGACAAGAACAGCTCTTTTTACTATTGTGAGAGGGCTGACTTTGTATTTAATCTGGCAGGAGTGAACCGCCCTAAGGATGATGGGGGAGTTTATGAAGGGTAACTGGATTTGCCTCAGAACTCTTAGAAGCCAAAGATATAAGAATACCTGCCCTGTAATGCTATCTTCTTCAGTACAGGCAACACTTGCAGGAGATTTCAGACTTGGAATACGGAAGGTCTAAGCTCGCAGGTGAGAAGCTTTTCTCTTTGACTACACAGCAGTGAAACAGGAACAAGGTGCTGGTATCAGGTTCCCAAACCTCTTTGGTAGGGTGGTGCAGACCAAATTATAACTCAAAGCAGTCGCCACCTTTGTTTACAATAATACAGCCAACGACCTTCCTCTTGATAAAATGATAGAAATACTGTAACTCGAGCTCTTTGTACATAGATGATCTTGTAGAAGCACTTTTTAGATACTGAAGGTGAGCACAATACTGCGAATATGATGGAGTAGAGGGCTAAAGGAGAGAAAGATGGCAGATATGTATACATTCCTGTGATCTCATAAGGTAACTCTTGGAGAGATAGTTGATACCTTAGAAATTTAAGACTCAGCCTGAGAGCCTTATAATGACCTGAGATACCAGCGGGTAGCTTTGCATAGAAGCTGTATTCAACGTATTTATCGTACCTGCCAAAAGAAAAAGTAAGCTTTCCACTTAAGATGAATGTGGACAACAGGGGCAGCTTTACGGAGCTTCTTAAAACCGCCTCCTGGTGGCAGTTCTCTGTAAATATAAACAAGCCTGGCATAACGAAAGGAGAACACTGGCACAATACCAAGTGGGAATTTCTTTATAGTAGTGTCAGGCAAGGCTCTCATACAGGAGAGAAAGATAGGAACTGATGAGATCTTAGAGTTTTATGTAAGCGGCGAGAAGATTGAGGCAGTACACATTCTGCCGGGATATACACATAACATCATCAATCTCTCAGATACAGAGGATTTGATTACGCTTATGTGGGCCAATGAAAGCTTTGATAAAAACAGACCTGATACCTTTTTGAGAAGGTGGAAGTGGATAATTAAAGAATGATAAAGCAATAACAAATGATGGGTTAATGATCAGCAGACTAAAAGCTACTAGTAAGTGGAAAACAAAAGAATTGATAGTATAAAAGCTATGAATATTGATAAAAATGAGTGTTTGAAATAATGAGGGTATGAAGATGAAGACAGATTACACGGATGTGAGTTTTGTAAATAACTGACAAATTGAAGTTACTCATAATAGTTGGCACAAGGCCTGAGATAACAGGCTTTCAGAGGTTACTAAAGAAGTGCAGGCTGTAGTTTTGACTGTATCTTAGCCATGAAAGCCAGAACTATGAGTTATAACAAATGGTATCTTTTTAAGGACTAAAGCTTAAAAGATGCGGGAAGTATATATGGATGCGGTAGGGCTGACCTGGGAGGAAACGGTTGGCAATATCATTTGTGCTACTATATAAGCTGATGGTAAGCCTTAAAGCCGGATGCTCTGCTTATACTGGTGATACCAACAGCTGTCTCTGCTATATCAGCAAAGAGCTCCACATACCTATATTTCATATGGAAGGGCAACAGATGTGAGGATGAATGCCTTCCTGAGGAGACAAAACCGAGGATAGTGGATATAATCTCAGATGTGAATCTGGCTTACTCTGAGCATGCGAGGAGATACCTTGCTGAATGTGGTCTTCCAAAGGAGAGGACCTATGTGACAGGCTCCTATGGCTGAGGTGCTAAGAGCAAATCTTGCCGAAATTAAGGCAAGTGATGTGCCTAGCAAGGCCAATCTAAAGAGGGCAAATACATCCTTTTATCTGCTCACAGGAGGAAAACACTGACACTGAGGAGAATCATCCTTTTCACAGCGGTGAAAATAAGCTGGCAGAAAATACGATATGCCTGGCTACTACTGCCACCCAAGGAGCAGGGAAACGCTTGGAAGAATCAGGCTAAAGCTTGACAGGCAGATGCGCCGTACAGGAGCCTTGGAGGCTTTCCGACTATAACAAGCTTCAGATGTCTCTCTCGGTGGTATCAGACAGTGGCACCCTCCCTGAGGCTCTTTCTACATAAGCGAGGGCAATCCCTTCCCAGCGGTCTGCATAAGAACTTCTACCGAAAGACCTGAAGCCCTTGACAAAGGAGACTTCATCCTTGCAGGAATAGATGAAAAGAGCCTCTTGCAGGCAGCAGACACAGCTGTAAACCTGAAGCCTAAGCAGGACCACGGCCTCCCTACACCTGACTATATGGATGAGAATGTGAGTGATAAGGTGGTAAGGATAATCCAAGGGTATACAGGGGTTGTGAATAAGATGGTGTGGAGGAAGTAGGGGTAACCCTATTGGAGACTGAGTCAACATTGACAATAATTGTTAAAATGGTATCATCGAGAGCTCATTATCAAGATACTTGTTAATATAAAGAGGGAAGAATGTCTGAACTTAGTTATATTTTGCTGAATTCAAAAGAGCGGATAAATTTGATTGCGGGGAATGCCACAATTAATAGATATATTGAGTGGTCATATTTTGTAACATTTATCACAACAATGTTGTCTTATAAAATATTATATAAATCTCTTATTATTTGGATACTACATATGTAACGCTTAGAGATGTTGCCCTTACTGATTGTCCTGGGGATGAGTCAGATTATTCAGTTGAGACTTTTGGTGATCATGTTCCAAGTTTATACATAAATTACATTGCAATAGACAAAAGATTTCAAAAGTTGCATTGGGACCAAAACCCCTTGAGAAGATTATTATTGGAAACACGCCAGTTGGTGATAGACTGCCTATGGGTTTTATCACAGCAATAAACGCTGTTCCGGAAAAAGATAGACTGGTATAAGAAAATTGGATTCAAGGAGATGGGTAGTAATATTGATGGAGTCAATAGATATATGTTTATCGACATCATTCGTGATAAGCAAAAACTTGTTGACTATTGTGAGGAGCAACATAGTGCCTAATATAGGATTTGGAGGAGAAACTATGATACATAACAATATGACGGGTACAACTCAGACCGTCCGTTGAAGATTCTGTTCGGATGCGCCAAAAACCTGCTTTTTAATAAGACTGAGAATGACAAAAGCGATGGAAAAATATTTGAGATAGCCTAGCTGAAGGCATAGTAATTCATTCTGATGGAGTTAACACTACAGTCGAGTTTTGAAGATTTAGATTTGTCTGATTTGGACACAATGATTGAGAAAAATATAATTTTAATTGCAGGTAATTCAGAAGAATAACACAGAGTATATTTCTTGTCTAAAACCAGCATTATTTTTCGTGCGAAAATGAAGATTTAGATGATTTAGCAAAATCAATCTATGCAAAATTATCTGATATATCAAGCGAAAAATGTAATTATGCTAAAACAAATGAAAAAGATTATGGTAAAGTCTCAATTCGACTATCGCTGCTTAAAACTGTAGAACGAAAAGGAGAGTGAATGATGGTTAGCTCAAATTTCAATTTAGCAATCCTTTCGCTTATTAACCTGTCATTTAGTATAAATGAAGATTTTTCAATGAAAAGATAATGAGAGAACCGATAGATGTATGACTGAAATCTCGATTAAAGATGGATTGAGAAAAAGACTCTTCAATGGTATTACTTTGAAACTTGAAATTGGTTCCAAAAGGCAGTTCTTCACCATTTTATATCCTAGCTGAAGAGGTGGCTATATTTAATTGGGATGCTGATGCGATTGATGAATCACAACGTGATAAATTATTAAAACAAATGCTCCTGCTTGTTATTATCTTACTTAAGACCAACAATTGCTATGATAACTATCAGCTTCTGCCATATGCTTTCATATAATGTGCCATTTATGAATTTTCTGAAAAATAGGACAATTTTTGAACGAAAATTAAGCCCACTGCGTCTCAAAGCAGAGGGTTTTTGCAAAATATGGCACTATGGAGATATGCATAAAATCAAAAATTATATAAAAGGAGTAGCTATGAAGGTTCATGTGATTAACTCGGTCTGTGGGATAAAAAGTATAGGTGAGAAATAGAACTAGAATGAAGGAGGTATACCAATGTCAGAGAGAAGATTGAATAACAGCATATTTCTGATGTATCTTGTGTCAACTAATTATATGAAAGGCTCATAAAATGACAAAGGAGACTTTGAAAAGCTGGACAAAAAGTATGAAATACTAAATTATATTGCGGAATACCCAGACATTTTTCGATAGTCTTACAGAAGAGAAATGGTGGTGGAGATTGATAACTATGTTGCAAGCTGATTGTGAATATATCCTTTACTCATCAGGAACTGTCTCTGAAATAAAGCAAGTTGATGTGACAGAAGGAAGAGGACGGAAAAGATTTTGGAAAAGGCTTCTATATAGCAACATCTACAGGCTATAGGGCATGATGCATAAGAAACTACAAAGAAATCTTTACGTCGTAACGAAATAAAAGTACTAATGATGTTAAAGAACATGTATGAAGTAGAATTAGATGAGGAATTATTTAAGAACATTAGCATTAGAAGTTTTTGATACCAGATCAAGAATGGCTGGATTTTTATTCTGTGGTGCCGAGAAGATGGAAACACACCTCATAACTATGATTTAGTAATGGACCAACTGCTGACGATGATACAATGATTTGTTTAGAGCGTATTGGGATGGGCTTTATGGAAAGTTGGATCGTATGAAGCTAAAAATATACTGTTAAATAATTTAGAGCCGGAGAACTTGGAGTTCAGTATTTTATTGGCAAGCAAGAAGTGGCTGATAGATTGATAAAATCTATGAAAAGAAATAGATTGGAGATGACTTTCATGTCTGAGAACATAAAATTGAAAACAATTAAAGGCCTATGCGTGGTAAATATAACTAAATTTATCATGACTAAATTAGGGCTTAGTGCGGATGAAACCTACGCTAAATTTATGACAAAATGAAATGTTTGACCTGTTAATGGATACAGGATCTGGTATGTATTTGGAACAGAATGAGTTTTTGATTGAATGTGCGGAAAAAGAGGCTAGATTATGGTGCGGAAGAACTATATATAAGTTCCTGGAAGTAGCATAGGTTTAATAGGGGTCAGGGTTGTGAATAAGATGGTGTGGAGGAAATAAAAATACAAAATGTATTTAATTTGCCCTAAAACATATAGTTATAATCTCCTTATAGGAGGAGTAGTTATGAAAGCATATATATTTAGTTAATTATAGGTAAAAGGGATTAAGACCTTAGAAAAGAGGTATCGCTTTCCTTCTACAAAAGACCATCAATGCCTTTAGACACTAAAAAGAATATAATATTAAGGCATATATGGAATCAATGGTTCAGGTAAGTCAGGAATAGTGGCATCCGTAGAATATACTTTAGAAACCTTCATAACTTGATGATGGTTATCTTAACAATCCTATGGTGCAGAAAAACTTAGATGCGATTATCAATAAGAAATCAGAAGGAGCTATTTATCAGTGCAGATTTTCTGGCTGAATATAAAGAAAAGGACCTATCTTTATAGGTGCGAAAATATTACTAGACCGTTACTGATAAATATGCCAGTAGTTCGACTATCTTATAGACTTGCAACTTCTAAAAGGATGACTCTTTAATAGTCTAATGAAGTTAAAAATGGTATAATTGATTACATTGATATAGTGATGAAGAGTTAAAGAATACTTTTTATACAGCATACCTGAATCTGCTATCAATGTCCTGCTGTATCATCTGTCTTTTGGATAAGATGTGCCCTTATGAAGAGACAGATAAAACAATACTATTTCACTTGATGGAGTGCTTTTGCTGATTAATTTAGGGGATAAGAATGAAAGTATATATGGATCAGTCTGACAACCACATAGATTACCTTCTTAAAAATATGCTAATGTATACTATGGAAACAGATAAAGATGATACATATATTGATTCTTTGCGTAAAAAGGAGCTTTAGGTTGAATCGTTCTTCGATTGATGCAATATCGGGCGGTACAGATTTGATTGCAAAAGCCAATATATACACGCTATGAAAGAAAAGTAAAAAGGCTAAAAGAATTTATAAAAATCTTAAGACCTGACTTGACTATAAGTATCGATAGAAAAAGAAATGGAGACAATACGTCTGCAATTTGAATATAGTTTATGGAGATTATGTAGTCCATACAGAATTTGAAAAGCACCGGGTAAAAAACTAATAAGGCTGTTTGACTATTTTACAGTTTATGGTAGAGGCGGGATTGTATTTATAGATGAATTTGACTCAAACCTGCACGATGTGTACTGATATGCTTATACTGGAATATCTTATGGAGCATAGTGAAGAGCACTTCTTTACAACACAATGTAGGGCCAATGGATGTATTAAAGAGGAATAAAAAGTCCATAGACTTTTGTCTATAGACCATAAGATTTATCCTTGGACAACCAATGGCAACTACTCGCCTTCAAAACTATACAGAAATGGTATGATTGAGGGCTCTCCGTTTAATGTGGATTCCATTGATTTTTATAGGTATATTTGACTCGACGATAGGGCAGTGATGCAGTAGAGACGGATTTTGTAAAACTTGCAGATGATTGAAGGTGGAGGATAGCTGGTGGTGGGGTTACAATTAGTGTTGTTGAAAGCCAATAAGAAAAGTAAAACTGACTGGATATATATTAAAGATACTTTAGACAGGTTTTACAAAATATGATGCAACACACTTAAAACTATCCACTGTTTATATGGATGGTAAAAACAAATATTTGGCCAAGGAGAAAGAAGTTAACTCGCTGATATCTCAGTATAGTGTAGCTTCTGCAAATAATGTTACAAAAGTGATTTATTGCTTTGATTGTGATGATTATGACAGTAATCCTGCGAAACAAAGGAATTTCTAGAGAAAAAGCACAGGAGCTTTTGCAAGTCTAAAAACTATGAATATGTGTGGTTTTGTAAGGACATTGAGAGAGTTTACCTGGGTAAAAAAGTAGAAGATGGGCATAAGAATAGTGAAGCAACAAGATTTAAGGCCAATAAGCTGATTGATGGAGTGAGTCAGAGTAGATTGAATGGCAAATCCATTAGCCACAATATGAGCAATATACTAAGCATGCTTGATGAATGTAAAGCACACTTGGTTGGGAAATAATTTAATCCGTTGGAGAATAGGGGTGAACAAACTGACTAAATTTTCATTTGAGAATAACATTTTTGACATACAAGATATTATGCTATGCTGCAAGTCATCAGTTTAATCACTGATAGAGCATTTTAGCTCCAGCTTCCTGCGGTATTACAAAGCTTTAATTAAGTTTCAGGAGTTGTAATCCTCTTTGCTTTAAGCGGCTATCTAACGGCTGCTTCGCTTGATAGAATAGTATGAATGGAGACATAGACAAAACCAAAGTTTCTTAAAGAGATTTTTAGGATATTTCGGAATACTGGCTCTGTGTTATAAATACTGTTGTGATTTTTCGTACTATATAGCCCAAAGCCTAACTTAAAGGAAGGACTGATATATGTTATTACTCAGTTTGGTTGTCTAAACTTCTACACTGGTGAGTGGCTGAGAGGCTTGAGTGTAGTGCCCTAATGGAAGCCTATGGACTATACTTGTAGAGCTGGAGTTTTATGTTATAATATTACTTATATGGAAGAAACAGCAAGGAACAAGGGATTATAATGATGACCTTAGTTGCTAGTGGTGTTTGCGGGAATGAACTATCTATCTGCAGTATCAGGCAGATCGGAAATGCTTATCATAAAAGCTGATAAACTGCAGCATAATTCCATACTTGTACGTATGTTTATGATTGGCTGTTTCTTTTACAGATTTGGCAAAGATTTTTAATTGCGATAGTAGCATTGATTGGAATAGCCGGCATATTCCTCGTAGCAATGTACTTCTTGGGAGATGGATTGATATCGGGGTTCCATACCTTCCACTGCTAAAGCGGTATCGCCCTGCAGCAATGACCATTATTTTTGGATATTTATTTAAGGTAAAAAGTTTAGGGCTGAGATTGATATAACCTATGGAACATACTTGCGTCACATAGTTTGTAGTAAATGCTATAATCGCACCAGTGTAAAGATAAACTTTTGGTGATGGTTATAGGGATTGGCATAGTTGTAAGTTTGCTGCTCAGGTTTGATGTCTTGAGTTACACATTGGTATACATATTAAAAATAGTGTAAAAGATTTGATGATGTGTTGAGAATAGAGACTAAACATAAATATAATCAGACAATGTGTTAGGAGATTATGATGCGTAAATTATACCCAGAAATTTCATGAGATATGTACTGTTTTTGTTTCGTATTTAGTGTTTATAGCTTTTTGAGCACAAATCATTTTTCTAAAGAATCAAAGAGTTGATTATCTGCATAATATCACAGATACAAAAGTTGTTTCGTATAATGGTGATAAGACATTTCTTAATAGTCCTTATCCATTGATGAAGCTACATAAAATGATATTGATAAAAACAATCGAGTACAGTATAATTCTTGGGGATTCAAAGTTTGCATTTTAGATGTAATAAGGCTATCTTTCAATTTCAGGAGAAAAATATCTCAATATTTCGTGCACGGTGGAGCAGCCCTTGAAGAGAGTATTGAATTTTGGTATAGATAAAAAGGTTAAAAGCTAAAAAGGTAATTTTTGAATTGGATTTTCATGCACTCAATAACAACTGGCGAATGGATAGAATTAGTAAATATTTTTGATATATCTTATCTTGATATGATTAAGGGCCTATTATTTTGATTACTACAACAATAAAACGATGTTAGAAGAAGTGTGTAAAAATTAGTGTATAACTAATGAGGGAAGATAGCAGTAAAGGCTGAATTAGTAGGAATGAGGATAAGATTAAGGTATTAAAAACCTATACAATAAATAAGAAGCGGTAGAGAATGAAAGAGTTATCTAAGTACTGTAAGAGAGATGATATTAAATTGATATTTTTCTTACCCGTTATATCACAAAATAAATGACCTAGTCAGAAAAGAAAAGGATTTGATGGAAGGATTACACGAGATTAAGAGCAATTATCGAAGATGCAGTAGTATACGACTTTATCAAGACAAGTCAAATTCGTATATGGAATCGGATTGACTTGACTCATCACATTTACAGGAGACATAATGAGGCAGGTTGAGGACAATCTTGCGAGGGATTAATATAAATATATGAGAAAAATCTGGGAGAATAGTCAATATGACAAATCTAAATAATATGAAAAATAGAACTATAAGCAAATAAAAATTTGCTTCAGTTGCTAATACCACCCCGTATGGTGGGATTGCAGATTGGACAAGGTGTTTACAGAGTATTTATCAAAGAATAATGGCAGACATTTCTCTTGTAAATACTGCCCCTAAGGGAAGAGTGACGCGGAAGGAAGGGAATCCTTAAAAAGAGATTTGTAAGTGGATCATATGATTGGGATAGTCTCTGAAATAAGAGATAAAATAGACTGATAAAATGGACTGTGTCCATATAGCGACAAGTGGCTCATTAATGCGACTATTAGGACTTGATGGTGGCAAAACCTGCTTAGAAGAGATATACCCTTTATTTATCTATACATTTTGGTAGATTCCAGAAATTATAGGAAAAAGTACAATTGAATGGAAATTGCTTAAAGTAGATACGTTGTCAGCTAGAACCATTACTATTGACAAAAGCACCAACGACAATTAAGCGCTTACTTTGGTGGTGATAGACTATATTCCAAAATCCGATTGATTCGAAAGTCGTTACCTATTTCGCAACAAATCAACTGAGAAGTCAGCTATGTTTCTAGGTTGGGTAATTAAGCAAAAAGGTATGAGGAACTTGTAGCCTCTTGGGAAGTATTCAAAGTGTGGACAAGGATGGAAATTGCAGATTGTTGGACTACAAGAAAAGAATATTTAGATGAGTTAAGACATAGCTTCGAAAATGTTGAGATTATTGGAGAAAAATCTAAAGAGCTATGGAACTGTCTTGACAGGGCATCAGTATTTGTCCTGCCAAGCTATACAAGAAAGGTTGCCCATATATGTTATAATGGAGCTATGGCTCTTAAGAAGATGATATTGGGACCAAAGTTGGAAACATTTCCTGAGATGCTGAGTGATAATTGCGGTATTTTTGATTGATGTACAAAATGCTAGAAGAACTAGCATCTTAAGAGGTGAAATTACTCTAGGCTGATCGATATGACAATCTGAGAGAGAAGCTTCTCATGAAAAAGCAAAAGAGTGAATACGATATAAGCAGGATTTCAGAAATTCTTAAATATGTTAAGGAGATAATAGGGAAGAGCTGATGAAAGAAAAATTAGAGGTTTTACAGGTTGTTCCCAGCTTTAATGTGAGGAGGGCAGCAGGCCTGGTGCTTACTTATCTGAGAGAATTTTGATAGAAGCTGTATGGATATGAAGGCTGTATCATTTTATGCTCAAGTGGCTCTAGTTTATGATGAGATAATAAAGGCTGAAAAGCTCCCTGTTACCTACTTAAAGAAAAGGACCTTTGGATATTTCATTTGTGAAACAGCTGAAAGCGGAGGATTGAGAGCTTTAACCCTGATGTGATACATACACATATGTCGCACTCAAATATGTTGTGATAGCGGGTACTTTTAGGAAAACAATATTTATACTATACATAGCGGAAGTGCTTACAGATGCGGGAATATATATGATGATTTGTAAATGATTTCTCGCCAAAAGTACAAAGTGACCAGTGCTTTGCATGGAAGAATTAAGGACAGCGGTTAATAGATATTATGGCTGTACAAATACGGTTGTAGTGTGCAATAGGGATAGATGTGGACACATTTAGAGAATGGAGTTAGTATAAAGGGATTGAACTTGGGATATCTGGAGATTCCTTTTGTTTTATGTATATGGGGGAGTTTTTCGAGCCTAAAAACCATGAATTTCTAATTCAAAAGTATTTAAAAGTTCTTTCTTACAAACCTAATGCCTGCCTAGCTCTGATAGGTGGTGGTGTATTGGAAAACAGTATCAGAAAGCTGGTTGCTGATGAAGGTTTAGATGGAAAGGTTTTATTTTTAGGCAGACGCTCCGATATATATAATGTGCTTAAATCAAGGATGTGTTTGTATTTCCATCGCTGTATGAAGGCTTTGGAATAGCTGTATTGGAGGCAGAAGCATCAGGACTACCTGTTGTTGTTTCAGATAAAGTTCCTGAAAACGTATGTGTATTACCTAATGTTAAACGACTATCATTGGATGATGACATAGACAAGTGGTGTGAGGCTGTAGCTGAATGCGAAAATATGAAGTCGATGTTTTATGTGATGATATATACAAGTTTGATATAAAGAATTGCTAAAAGGAGCTGAGTCAAGCTTTATAGAGAAAATGTGGATGCCATAAAAACTGAGGAAGATTAAATGATAAGACTATATAAAGGTTAGGGAATTATTTGTTTATTTTTGTAGTTTACTATGCTGTTTTTTATACGGTTTTGATTTGTATGATGGTGTTCGTGTAAAAGTATTTTAACTGAGGATAGAGAATACTTTTATAGTGGATGAAAGTGGGAATAGAGGTTACAAAATATAATCCTTTTCCCAACCATAAAAGTATATAAACTGTATCTGATGACGAAACATATAGTGTCATCTATGGTGACTCAAAGATAGATAATATTGATGTGAGGAATGTAAGCTTAAAGTGAAGGGAACAAAGATACTAAATGGCTAAAACTCTTTCATACGGCGGGTGCCCTCGGAAGAAAGTATATTAGAAGTTTTATTATACTACTAAGAGGGTAAAACTGGACAAAGTTATTTTTGAATTAACAGTAAAGCTCTAAATACATATTATAATATGGACAGGCTGAGTAGAATCGTAGATTTAAGCAGATGGGAACTATATAAAAGTTATATTTTTGATTATTATAATAATAGGATGGCTTGGAATCAACTATAAATTATGTGAAAAAGAAGATAATTAGTGAAAAAGCATTATGACAACAAAATTTCTATAATGAAACTATCGAGGGCAGATAGAGAAGCTACTGATGTATATAAAATGAACGAGTAAGATGTAGATAGTTTAATAGAAATTGCAAAGTATTAATAAGGAAAAATGGTATTAAACTAATCTTCTTCTCGCCTCCTATAAATGGCAGATTATACGATGAGAGTGCCCAAGAATTTTGAAATATTAAAAGCAGGCAGATGAATTAAAAGAAGCTGTCATATTATGCAACTGTTTATGATATGCAGTATATATCGGAGATTATCATACATGAAAGATGAATGGGAAGACGCTTGGCATTATAACAAAGGAATATGTAGAATCATTGAAAATAATTTAGCTGGGAAAAATCATGAATTTATGAGAATATATGAAAATGGAGGAATAGTCAATGATATTTTTAAATCCATTTTTGGATGAGCTATGCTGGCAATATTACCGATATATTATAAAAGTGAGAAATCTATAAATGCTAAGAATGTGATATTAGTATTGTTTAGTATAATCTGGTATGTTAGATATGCTGAATGGAGTGCACTTTGTTACTTACAACAGTTGTAACTACTTGGATACGGATATTTATATGAAGATATAAGGATTCAAAAATCGGCACATGTATTTTGACATGGTTTATAGGCATTGAGTAAATTTGGGTATATTATTGGTACTTAAATATAATGGACTAATATTAACTAAAGGACTAAATTTCTGGGTGCCGATGGGACTATCGTTCTATACATTTCAAGCATTGGGGTATTGTATAGATATAAGAAATGGAGACTGTGAAAAGAGATATATATGGAATCATATATTGTTTTTATGCTTTATACCTCAGATGGTAACAGGACCAATTTCAAGGAAAAGTCAGTTATCTGGTGAATTCTTAAAGGAAAACTTTGATTATGAAAAGAGTGGTTTGCATCTCTATATAGGATGACCTGAGGGATTTTTCAAGAAAATTGTTGTGGCTAACAACATAGCTGTTCTTGTATCCTGCAATTTATTCTGATTATGAAAATGTATCAGGAGCTTTACTTACTATAAATACAATGCTTTTTGTTGTGCAGCTTTATTGTGACTTTGCAGGTTGTATGGATATAGCAATTGGTGCTGCGGGGCTTTTTGGAATTGAAGTAGTAGAGAATTTTAATAAACCATTTACAGCAAAAATGTATCTGAACTTTAGCGCAGATGGCATATAACCCTTGGTACTTGGGTGAAGGACTATGTATTTTCACTATTTTACTTTGGATGAATAGAAAGACATCTAAAAAGTTTATAGAAAAATAGGCAAAGAAAAGGTTTAAAAAGCTAACAACTATATAGCCCTTGTGATTTTATGGAGTATAGTTGGACTTTGGCATGGTGCTGATTTGAAGTATTGGATGGTGTAATGGTATGCTGTACGCTTGTACCATCATACTGGGAGAGATGCTTACCTGTGTTACCAAAATAATTGCTATTCTTAAAAATAAATACTGAGAGTAAACCTTACGAATATTTCAGAGGACAAGGACTTTTCTTATATTCTGTATAGGAAATATGTTCTTAAACCTGAGTTCAACTACAACAACAGTTAAAGTCCTTGGTAGAATGGTCACTAATTTTGCAACCAACATTGTAATCATGCATTTTTCTCAAGTTTGTTAGGTAATGAAAAAGCTGAAGGTACTGAGTTGGGATAATGTGTATGGTTATTTTTCTAATAGCGATTACTGCATTTGATGTTAGACTTGGAGAAAAATAAGAAGAGAAATATGGCAGTAAGATGGTTGAATTATGCAGTGAGTAATAATAATTATTTTTGCAAGTTTTATTTTGCAAAATGGTGGATATGACGACTCAATTAACTTTATATATATGCAATTTTAACTTTAAAAGATTGAGTGTATTAAGGCTTGCTAATTAAAATATTTAGGGAAAATATGAATGAGTTAATAAGTGTTATTATTCCGAGTTTATAATGTTGAGCAATATGTGGAGAGATGCTTGAACTCAGTTATAAATCAGTCTTATACTAACCTTGAGATTATCCTTGTGAGATGATGGTTCAACAGATAGAAGCGGTGAGATATGTGAGCCAATATGCTCTTAAGATAGTAGAATCAAGGTGATTCATAGAGAGAACGCAGGACTTGGAGAAGCAAGAAACAGGGATTGAGGATAGCTTCAGGAGATTATATCTGTTTTGTGGATAGTGACGACTGGATGAGGAAGACTATTGCAAAGAATTGGTACAGGCTTCTGAAAGGACTAATTCTGACATTGCTATATGCGGATATAATGAGTGCCTTAAGGAGGGTAAGACGCCCTAAAGTAAAGTATGATGACTGCTTTACCACTACAGGTAAAGATATATTACATTATACAATGACAGCAAATAGTAAATATTGGTTCCAACATTTCTGTTTGGAATAAATTGTATAAAGAGAGTTATTTCTGGATTGTGGTTTAAGAGCAGAGTTTATGAAGATATAATGTACAAATGCAGAGTCAATGTACAGGGCTAATAAAATAGCATATGTAAATAAGTGCCTGTATAATTATAGGATAAATAGAAGGAAGTATCATATCAGAGGATTTCAAAGAAAGACTATAGAGCTCGAGATGAAAGTTCAAAGAAGAAAGAGTTGAATTTTTAGAGAAATAATGAAATAAAGCTGCAGAGAGATGCAGAGCAGTGGTATATACATGATAAGCTCCTGTACTATGCATTTATGAGACCCTATCGAAGGATAACTATGGTGAATACATAAGAAAGTATAAAGAGGACTTAAGAAGTCAGGATTCATAGCAGATGCCAAAAACTAACATTGCCTTACTGATATTTAAGTGTTTTTCCACGGCTATGGATAAAAAGTATTAAAAGAAGTATAAATATTGAGAGGAATGAGGTATAATGGAAAAGTGTACTATTTTTGGTAAATAGCTGTGATAAATACGAGGATGCTTGGTATCCTCTATTTAAAGATAATGAAGGCTGAGTGGAAGGATAGGAAGTGGCCTATTGTACTCAATACTGAGTCAAAAACCTTTGATTATGAAGATATGGGAATAAAGACGTTTAGACTGTATCAGCCCTAGAGTTAAAGATAAATGGGAGAGAGCTTATTGAGACACTTAAAAGAATAGATACTGAGTATGTATTAATGTATTTGGATGATTTTTCTAACTAGACCTGTTAATCAAAATATGTTAGATCAGTGCATAGAGTGGTTGGATAAAAATGATGATGTAGCTGTTTTTTGCTTTATGCCCGCATACGGTGAAAACATAAAAGATGGAAGGTTTGAAGGCTTTGAGAAGAGGCCACAGGATGGAGATTATAGACTGAATTGTCAGGCAGCTGTGGAGAAAAGAAATATTACTTAGATACACCAGACCCTGGGAAAATCCTTGGGACTGGGAGGTTATTGGCAATGCAAGAACAAGAAGATGTGAAAAAGCCTTTATTCACTTATTGAGGGAGTTGAAGGCCCATTTGAATATTCGCTTAAAGACTGGTCAGGTATATACAGAGGAAATGGGTGAGAAAGGTGGTAGAACCGTTGTTTCAAAACATAATATTGATATCGACTTAACTGTAAGAGAGTTGAGGAAAATCCTTTTGCTGTTGATCTTACCCAAAGACCATTTTTGAAGAAAGTTAAGGAAAGACATGGTATATTGCAGCGAAATATTTTGGGATATAAAGGAGAAATGACATGAGCTTAAAGGCTGATATAATTACGAAAATAGCTAAACATGAGAGAATAAGGTTCTATGCAAAGTTTTTGAAGAATTTTAACAATATGGAGTTTTATTAAAGATGTAAATAATCTCTATAACAACAGGACGTTATAAAGATAGTACAAAAGGGTGTGATAAAGAAAAGGGAAAAAGTGCTTTTCACCTTATTAATGAAAAAGTATGCATACTATGGGTTTTGTGCTATTTTAAGAGAAGTAATTGAGGGTTGCTTAGTAGCAGATGAATTGGGATTTTTATCCTGTTGTCTCTATGTCTGAAGAGTCATTATATGCTGAGAAGAAAGGGTTTTAGGCAAAGATAATCCTTGGGAGTGTTATTTTGAACAGCCAGTTGGAATTGATATGAATATATATAATCAGGGATTTCGGACAACTTCATGAGCAGAGATGACTTGGCTATGATAGCTGAACGCTATGATAATGATGGATATAGATTGAGCAAGGAGTATTTTGAGGGACACTGGAAAAATTTGGAGGAAATATATTAGAGTACGAAAAGAGCTTGAACTTGAATTACAAAAGTAAAATAGATGAAATTTTTGGCGAAGGTTCAAGAATTCTTGGAGTACAGGCGAGGGTACAGATTTTTAATAGAGGATATTATAACCATCCCTAAGCCTATTTTGCCGGAAGATTATTTTTGAACAAATTGACAAGATTATTGATAAATATGATTATATTTTTGGCAACAGAAGATAACAATAACCTTGAAAAATTTATTGAAAAATATGGTGATAAACTAGTATATCACACAGATATAGAGAGGTCAGCTACAATAATGATAACCCTGCTTTAGGAAAGAGTGATACATTTTAAGACGAGAGAAAATCCTAAATATTGCTTAGCTAAAGATGTTATGTTGGATATGATGTCTTTGTCTGAGATGTAAAGGGATTATTACAGGTATGTCTCAAGTATCAATTTGTGCAAGAATATGGAAAGCTTGCTCGAAATGAGCAGTTTGTTGACGATATTATCATGGATAATGGGATATTTTCAGACAAAAAATAGTGTAAGTATTGAGGAACTGATAAAGATTGATGGCGTAAAGTTTAATGGATGGTGATAAATGTTTGAACATATATATATATATTATATTGTATTGTAATGTAAAGTTTATATAACATAGGTTGGGAGTGAAAACATGAAAAGCACTATTACAGGCGTTACAGGGCAGGATGGTTCATACTTGGCTGAGTTTTTATTAGAAAAAGAGTACAAGTTCACGGCATAGTGAGAAGAGCTTCTACAGAGAAAAAGGAAAGAATAGACCATCTTGAGGGCAACCCTAATTTTCATTTACACTATGGAGACTTAACTGATTCTTTGAGTCTGGTTAAAAATCATTTCTAAGGTTGAACCTGATGAAATATATAACCTTGCGGCGCAGAGCCATCTAGCTGTTTCCTTTGAGGTGCCGGAGTACACTGCGGATGCTACGGGAACAGGAGTTATAAGGCTGCTTGAAGCTATAAGAATCTGCGGACTTGAAAAGAAGTGTAGATTCTATCAGGCATCAACCTCAGAACTATTTGGAAAGGTACAGGAAATACCACAAAGTGAGACAACACCTTTTTACCCTTATTCTCCTTATGCAGCTGCAAAGCAGTATGCCTACTGGGTAGTAAGGAATTATAGAGAAGGCTATGGTATGTTTGCTACCAATGGTATACTTTTTAACCATGAGTCTGAAAGAAGAGGTGAGACCTTTGTCACCAGAAAGATTACTTTGGCAGCAGCAAAGATTGCAGCAGGGGTACAGGATAAACTGTATCTGGGTAATCTTGATGCGCTTAGAGACTGGGGCTATGCAAAGGATTATGTTGAGTGTATGTGGCTTATGCTACAGCATAATGAGCCTGACGACTTTGTGGTGGCAACCGGAGAGCAGTATTCTGTAAGGGATTTTTGTACCAGAGCATTTAAGAGGGCAGGTATTGAACTTAGATGGGAAGGTGCAGGAGTAGAGGAGAAGGAGTATTGATGCTAAAAACAGGTAAGATAGTTGTAGAAGTTTCTCCTGAATTCTTCAGGCCTACAGATGTAGTGACTCTCTTGAGGAAATCCTGCTAAGACTAAAGAAAAGTTGGGCTGGAATCCTAGGAAAAACGAGTTTTGATGAGCTTGTAAATATTATGGTGGATAATGACATTAAACTGGTTGAAAAAGATGAAATAAGTTATTATCAAAAAAGGAGATATTATGGTAGTTGAGAAGACTAATCTTAAAGGTGTGCTGCTTATTAAGCCTGATGTTTTTGAGGATTTTAGAGGAAATTATACTGAGGTGTATAATGAAAAACTATATGCCGAAATGGGTATAACAGATAGTTTATTCAGGATGATTTATCTACTACATACAAGGGTGTGCTTAGAGGCATGCATGGAGATCCTAAGACAGCAAAGCTGGTTCAGTGTGCTTATGGTAGGATTTATCAGGTTGTACTTAACAATGATAAAAAAACTCAGACGAATACGGAAAGTGGCAGGCATTCACACTTACTTCTGAGAACAGACATCAGGTGTACATTCCTCCAATGTTTGGCAATGGATTTTTATGTACTTAGTGATGTTGCCGTTTATAATTATAAACAGACAACTGTATACGGAGATGCAAAACAGTTTACTGTTAAGTGGAATGATCCTGAGTTTGGCATAGTGTGGCCTGATAATAACCCAATATTATCTGCAAGGGATAGATAGGAGAGAAAAATGAAAGAGATAATAAAAGACGGTAAAGTAGTTGCCAGACACATTCTTGAAAGCGATATAAAGGAAGGGCTAAATTTCTATTCAAATGATGACGAGTTCATTCAGGTAGGAGCTTGGAACTATGATAACGGCAAAAAGATTACTTGGACATATTCATAATGAGGTGGATAGAAATGTTAATAGAACTTGTGAAGTCCCTGTATGTTATTAAGGGAAGTTTAGAAGCTAGAATATATGATTTGTCGGAAAACCTTCTAGAAACTTTTGTAGTTGGACAGGGCGAGATTTTAGTGCTTCTTGAATGTAGTCATGGTTATACTATACTATCAGATGATACAAAGGTAATTGAAATTAAAAAACGGACCTTATTTGGGAGCAGATGTTGATAGAAGAAGGATAGAAAATTAAGGAGAAAAACAATGGACTTTATCATTCAGATGGAACCATCTTACGATCATAATGAAAAATGCTTTGAATGAGTATATGGAATCAGGCGGCTGGTTGATGGAATTTAAGAAGACTAGAGAGCTTGAAAGCATGATAGCGGACTACACAGGAGCTAAGTATTGCTCTATTATGCCTAATGGAACTGTCAGCCTGTCAGTTGCACTTATAGCTTGAGGCATAGGTGTTGGAGACGAAGTTATAGTACCTGATTATACTATGGTAGCTACTCCTAACGCGGTAGAACTTATAGGTGCGAAGGCAGTGTTTGTAGACATTGACAGGGATACTCTGAGATGGACTATGACGCTATGGTAAATGCAGTTACAGAGAAGACTAAGGCTGTATTTTTTTGTTTCTATCAATGGAAGATGCCCTAAGGACATTGACAAGTATGTTGAGTTTTGTAAGTCCCGTGGAATACACTTTTTAGAAGATGCAGCGCAGTCTCTAGGAAGCTTTTGTAATGGGATACATCTGGGTAGATTTGGAGAGATAGGTAGCTTTTCTTTCAGTGTTCCCTAAGATAATAACTACAGGGCAGGGAGGAGCTCTTATCACAGATGATGAAGAGCTTTTATAATAAAATAGTGAAAATAAGGGACTTCGGCAGGGACAAAGGCGGAAGTGACCATTACTTAACTAAAGGCTGGAATTTTAAGTTTACAGATGTTCAGGCGGTCATTGGAATTGAGCAGATGAAAAAGCTTCATTCTAGGGTTATACGAAAAAAAGAGATGGGTAAACTCTATGAAAAAAACTGTTATCAGGTATTGCAGGAGTAGAATTAATACCAACTGATTTGGAAGAGACATCCCCTTGGTTTATGACATTTTGGCAGATGATAGAGAAAAGCTACTTGAATTCTTAAAGGATAATGGAGTGGGTTCAAGAATCTTTTTATCCACCGCTTCACGCGGAACCTGCATATGGATATGAAGGACATTATCCTGTTACTGAGAAATGTAAAAAGGTTTATGGTTGCCATCTGCAATAACGTTAACTGACGAACAAATAACATATATCTGTAGTAAGATAAGAGAGTTCTATAGTTAGTACTTAAATTTGTATTAGGAGATTAACATGAATGGATATTTGGATACGGCAGGAATAGAGAGATTGGGGCTAAAGAGTGTTGGCGAAAAATGTTCTTATAAGTGAAAAAGCCTGCATTTATATGCCTGAAAAATCTCAATTGGAAGTAATGTTAGAATAGATGATTTTTGCATTTTAGTAGGAGACATTACACTTGGAAACTATATACACATATCTCCTTTTGCCAGTATCCATGGTACGGGTGGAGGAAGTGTAACTATGAAGGACTTCACCGGGCTTGGAAGTTACGCAACCATATATGCAGGAAGTGATGATTTCAATGGTGGTACATTGACGAATCCTACAGTACCTAAGGAATATTGTAAGATAATCTCTGGAAATGTGGTAATGGAAAAACATTGCCTCGTTGGTATAAGAAGTGTTTTTATTACCTAAGGCGTATATGAATGAAGGTTCTGTTTTAGGAGCAATGAGTCTCTTGAATAAAAAGGCGAAACCGTGGTCAGTTTATTTTGGAAGTCCGGCACGGAGGATTGATGAGGAGAAATCGTAAGACTTTAGAATGCGAAGAGCTCTTTTTAAAGAGTAAAATGTCTAAAATGGGGGTAAAAATTGAAAAATAGTAATTCTACCACCTGATTTAAGGTGGTATGATGATAGAAGATATCCTGATAAATGGATTAGCCTAAATGATATCGAAACTGTACTTGATGGACGAAAAGGATGGTTCCTCGATTAAACTACTTTCCAATGAAAATGATTTACTAAATGCTGACTGGATTATATTTATTGGATGGTATGCTTGGTCATATAAATGGTATAGTTTAGTATTGAAAAATAAACTGATTAATAAAACGATATATTGGATGCTTGAACCTGAGGTAGTAAAACCCACAGCATAATAAAGATGGTGTTGAGGAGATTTTTAAGGAGATTTAAATATATAATGACTTGGAATAGAAATCTTGTAGATGAGAACAGAATATTTTTGGTTAAATATTCCGTATAACTGGAAATTTGATATCGATTCCAATGTGTTTTTTATAACATTTCAGATAGGCGTAAATTAATAACCAATATTACAGCTAATAAAACATCACTTGTTGAGGAGAACTTTATACTGAAAGGGAGAAAATAATTAGTGGTTTGAAGATAATCATCCAGATAAATTTATGTTTTATGGAAATGGGTGGGAAAAAGGTAAAATACAAAACATATGGCGGAACTTGTGTAAATAAGAAGGATGTTTATAAAGAATTTAAATTTGCACTATGTATTGAAAATGCCTCGGTAGTAGATTGCCTATCTGAAAAAAATAATGGATTGTCTCACTTCAGGGAATTGTACCGATATATAAAGGGTGCTCCTAATATAACAGACTATATTCCAACGTCGTGTTTTATTGATCTACAATAAGTACAATAGTTATGATGATTTATATACTCATCTTGAGAATATGTCGAATACGGTATATGAGGGGTATATTAACAATATAAAACATTTTATATTAAATACTGACGAGATTGAAATTTTTAGCCCCAAAAGATGGATAGAGTGTTTTGATTACTTAATTACTAAAAATGAAAAAAACTAAAGTATTTGAAATAAAGTTCAAAAGATATAGTAGATTTTTATATTGAATACTTTATATTCAATATAAAATATTTACTATAAGTTGCTCAAGTGATTTTTAAAATTACATTATAGTTTTATAGGAGTAAGTGTTGAAAATATTACTTTTTATCTGGTGGTTCAGGACAGAGGCTATGGCCTCTGTCAAATGACTACTCAAAAGCAGTATATTAAGGTGCTTTCTGGAGAAGATGGTAGACAGTCTATGTTGCAGAGAGTGTTTTCCAGCTTAAATCTGTCAGGAAATCAGATGATGCAGTAATTATAGCAAGTGAAGGCGGAGAAGGACATTATTTACAGTCAGCTTGGAAGCAAGACAAAGATTGCTGTAGAGACCATCTAGGAAAGACACATTCCTGCCATTCTACTAGGTTGTTCCTGGCTATATGAACAGGGTTCTAATGAGGATGAAGTAGTAATTGATGCCTGTAGATCCTTATGTTGAAAGGGATTATTTTGAGAACTTCGAATTGCTTGCAAAAAACTAAACGAAAGTGGAAGTGATATCAGCTTTAATGGGGCAATCCCGACCTATCCATCCGAAAAATATGGATACATAATTCCAGGAGACCAGAAAGATGGTTATTTTGACATAAAAGGCTTTAAAGGAAAAGCCACAACTAGAGGAAGCTAAAAGGCTACTAGCACAGAAGGCTTTGTGGAATTGTGGAGTATTTTGCTTTAAGCTTGGACTGATTAAATCATACTGCCTAAAATATGGTATAAATTTCTCCTATTCTGATGTAAAAAGCAAGCTATGAAATTACCTAAAAATCAGCTTTGACTATGAGTACTTGAAAAAGTGGCAGTCAAAATAGCTATAGAGTATAGTGGCATATGGAAAGATATAGGAACTTGGAATACACTCACTGAAGAAATGGATGTAGATAGTATAGGTGACGTATACATTGATGATACTTCAAGTGCTACACATGCAGTCAATACTTTGGATATTCCACTAATTGTCATAGGGGAGCAGATAATCTAATAGTGTCAAGCAACCTATGATGGAATTCTTGTAGCCGATAAAGAAAGAAGTTCATACCTAAAGGACAGTTTGAATAGAATAAAAGATATCCCTAGGTACGAGGAAAGAATATGGGAACAATCAAGACTATAGATAGGTCAGAAGAAGGTGGAAGAGGAGTATGTACAAATAAGGTGAAGGTGGTATCAGGTAAGCATACCTCGTATCATAGGGCATACTGAACATAGTGAGATTATAACAGTACTTTCAGGTGAGGGGTTACTTGTAACTGAAGACTGTATCTTGAAAACTCACCCCTGGAGTTTCAGTTACATGAAGCCGGAAGGTTTCACGCAATAAAGGGAAGTAAAGAACTGTGTATATCGAGGTTCTTCTAGGCAATTTGGAAAGAGATGATGTTGAAAAGAGCCTTATTTAATTGGGATGATATTATGCAGAATTATTTTTGATGTAAACAAGAAATTATCATAAGAGCTTGAATGGAGTGAATATGTTTTTCTGTATTAGGAAAATTTAACAAACTATTAAATGCTACAAAAAGCCACTTAGCAGTACTAGGATTAGTAACTGTATATAGGCGCATTTTTAGAGGTAATTGGAGTTTCGCTCATCAGTACCTCTTATTACTGCTATAATGCAACCTGATATAATAACCAGCAACAAGTATATTGCATATATATGCAATATTTTTAGATTTACATTCACATAGGACATTCGTGATTGTTTGTATAATTGCGGTTAGTTTGTGTGTTTATCTTTAAGGATTTCTTCTTAATGATGCAGTACTATATTCAGGCTAGATTTGTATGTAACAATCAATTCGCTATGCAGCAGAAAATGTTAAGTGGCTTTCTTAACCGTCATATGAATTTTTCTAAGTGCTGAATCAGGAGAAATCCTTAGAGTCATACAATCAGATGTTGTTGCAACCTATGCACTAATGACCACAGTACTTGGGATGTTTACCGAGGCAGTAGTAGCAGTGGCTATATCTATAACTATTTTTATAATTGATCCGATTATGACTACATTTGTAATAGTAATGATGTCTGTTGTTGGATTGCCATAGCAAAGCTAAGTAAAACCCGTGCTTAAAAAGAAGGAGAAGAACAGTTAATTAATCGTTCTCTTATGTATAAGTGGTTAATACAAGGCATAACGGAATAAAAGAAATTAAGGTTGGTGGAAAAGAAGATTTCTTTAGGAATAATTTTGAAATAAGCGGTAAAAGTACATAAGTGCAGAAAAATGGAGAACTGTGTTTTCCAATATTCCAAGACTTATGATAGAGATAGTTTCTGTCTGCTCAACTTTAGCATTTATAGCATTTTATGATATATAAGGAAGAGAAATAGAAACTTTGGTTCCTACACTAGGGGCCTTTGCGATGGCAGCTATGAAAGCTTATGCTAAGTGCAAATAGGATAGTTGCAGGCATCAATCAGGTGGTATTTCAGTTGCCTTCATTGAACAAGTTACTAGAAGATATTGAGATGTTTGAAGAGGATGAGAAAAATATTCATCTTATAGAAAAAAATAATTCAAATAAGACTGTAAAGTCTTGACTTTTTAATGATAAAAATAGAACTGAAAGATATAACATATAACTACCAGAATTCAGATAAACTAATCTTAGAATAAGGCTAATATGATAATCCCAGTAGGCAAATCAATTGGTATAGTTGGTGCATCAGGATCTGGTAAAACCACGGCAGTTGATATATTGCTAGGGCTTTTGCTTGCCAATGAAGGCGAAGTACTTGCAGATGGCGTCAATGTAATGGAGCATTATTCAGAATGGCTATCTAATATAGGGTATATTCACAGAGTATATTTATGTTAGATGATGATATTAAAAAGTAATGTGGCTTTTGGTGTAAAAGAAGAACAGGATGAAGAGAGGGTATGGGAGGCTCTTAGAGGCTCAGCTTGAGGACTTTGTTAGAGGGCTAAAGATGGAATTCATACTCAGATTGGTGAAAGGGAATGCGTCTATCCGGTGGACAGAAACAAAGAATCGGTATACAAGGGCATTGTACTCAAACCCAGCAGTTCTTGTATTCGATGAAGCAACTTCCGCACTTGACAGCGAAACTGAAGCTGCTGTTATGTCATCCATTAACGGCTTACATGGTAAGAAAACAATGATAATCATTGCACATAGACTACAGACAATAAAAGAGTGTGATATGGTTTACAGAGTTGGAGATGGAAAGATAGTTGAAGAGAATTAATCGGCTGCCTG
>BNJV01003003.1_pt1:0-65000 | contig 66555 bp, 69 predicted proteins | sample 8540591 | NCBI WGS metagenome assembly BNJV01 (sample SAMD00202457, study PRJDB9452) | human saliva metagenome | host: Homo sapiens
CTGCCCTCTTTATGGTGGATCGAGCGGATAAAAATCCTCTAATCTTCTAGTTTTTTTGCTGGAAGATTTTTTTATATGTAAAAATTTTTTATACATATTACTTGACAGCGTTTTCATTTAGATGTATGATGTATGTGTAGAATAATTATATATAAAATTTTTTTACATACTAAAAAAAGGAGGTGCCCCATGTATTTCCCAACATCATCGGCCTTGATTGAATTTCTCATCTTGGCTATTCTAGAACAAGGGGATTCCTATGGTTATGAAATTAGCCAAACCATTAAACTCATTGCCAAAATTAAGGAATCTACTCTCTACCCCATCCTGAAAAAACTGGATACTAATCGCTATCTGACTACATACTCTCGCGAATACCAAGGTCGGATGCGCAAGTACTACTCCTTGACAAAAATTGGCGAGGAGCAACTGTTTGTCCTTCGAGAAGAATGGACACTCTACACTGACACTATCAACGGCATTATAGAAGGGAGCATTCGCCATGACAAGAACTGAATATTTGAATCAGCTTGAAGCCTATCTGATGAAGCTTCCTCAATCTGATCGTATCGAAGCCATGGACTACTTCAAAGAACTCTTTGATGATGCTGGTCCAGAAGGTGAGGAAGACCTCATAGCTAGCCTGGGTAGTCCTAAAGAAGCTGCCCATGATGTCCTGACTACACTTCTTGATAAAAAATCAACGAAGAAAATTCCAATAAGAACAACCGTCAGGTTTTACAAATCGCAATCATCGCACTTCTGGCTGCACCTATTGGGATTCCAGTCGGAATTGGTCTTCTCATGGCTATCATCGGGATTTTTATCGCTGCGGTTAGTGTACTTTTAGCCTTCTTTGCTGTATCAGCAGCTGGACTAATCCTAGGAGGCGTTCTCCTATTTGAAAGCTTCTACGTCCTGGCTGAATCTACATCTGCTTTTGTGCTGATTTTTGGTGGAGGTTTACTAGCTATCGGGGCTTCGTCTCTAGTCTTACTAGCGACTTCCTATGTAGCACGTTTCTTTGGATTACTAATCCTTCGACTTATTCAGTGGATTCTTAATAGAGGAAAGAGAGGTGAAAGTCATGCGTAAATTAACAAAAGGATTTCTTATCTTTGGTGTTGTTACTAGTATCATTGGTTTTGCCATGATAATCATCGGCATCCAAACCGATGGTGTCAGAAGCCTCCTTGCAATGTCTCAAAATCCAGTCTTTGAAAGCCGAATGGAAGAGCTCGTTTTTGATCAAGATATTGAAAATCTAAACATTTCACTAACAGAACATTCGCTCGTCATTACGGAGTCAAACGATGATAAGATCCACCTCCAGTATCACCCGACCATCTCTGAAAAAGAGAACCTTCAACACTCTATCAAAGAGAAAAGTCTTGAAATAACTGATACTAAATCAACTACACGTCGCTCTATAGGTTCTAGTATCGAAGGTATCCTCTTTATCGCAAGCGGAATTTCTAGCCGCAATGATGAAATCGTACTCTCATTACCAAGAGGAAAGGACTTAAAAAATCTTACAGCTCAGGTTGACCATCGTATCCTTTCAATTTCCAATGCAAAAATCAACAATGCCAAGATTCTGTCAAATGGCTTTCTTCTTCGTATCACTGATAGCGAGATTAAAAATAGCCAACTGACTACAACTGGAATTGTCAATGTATTTGAAACCAGTCTAACAGATAGCCGCATCCAAGCAGATCATGAACATATCAAGGCAGACGATATCCAAGTGCATGGTCGAGTGGAATTCGAGGCAAGAAAAGATATCTCACTCGAGTTATCTCAAAAGGAACTTGATCGAATCAATGTTGAGTTTTCTGCTGAACATGGTGATATCTATCGTTGGCATCGAGACAGACGTGACATACCTACGGGAGGTAGTAAAGGTGAAGCATTAGCTAACCCTTACAAAACAGAAAAAAAAGATACGCAAGATCTCCTCGTCGCAAAATCTAATCAAAGTATCTATTTCCCATAATAAGGTCGCATGCTTTCTTATAGAAATCATGAATAAAGACAACTAGTAGTTACTACTCAAAAATTAATCAAAAAAGGGAGGTCTATTATGACTCAAGAATGGTTTGAAAGTGCTGATTTCGAAAAAACAGCCAACAATGATAAAAAAGATAGCCCATCCGACTCAGTTCTCCTTGAAGAAGATTCAGAGACAAGAGACGAGGCGCCAGTAGTTGAGGAAAATCCTCAAGCCAATCCAGAAGATAAGGAAACTAGTGAGGAAACTGTAGAGACTGAAGAGATCGCTGAAAAATCAGAAAAGATAGACGAGTCAGAAGAACCTGTTAAAGAAGCTTCTCAGAAAAGTCAATCTTTGGAAAGCCCGTTTTTACCAGATTCTACATCTGCCAAAACAGCACTATTCGCAGTATTCAAAGAAGAACTGGCTGATCTTTGGTTTTGGCTACAAGGTGCCCTTAAAGAACCGACAACAAGCATTGATACAGATAAAAAACATAGTTATAATGCCTTTGCCCTGCTGACTATCTTTTCTGCTCTTAGTTTCTTCTGCGCGATTTATCATATCAAGCATAACTACTACGGCCATATGGCGGCTATCAACTCTCACGCCATCGAGCAGTTCCCTTCACTGAATCTCTTTTCTATCTTCTCCATCTTGGTAGCGACAAGTTTATTCTTCTTTTCTATCCTTATGGGTGGATTTATAGTTAAACGTTTTGTCAATCAGGACAATAACTGGACACTGGAAAAAGCCTTGCAAGAGTACAGCAGACTCTTCGCCCTTCCTCTCCTGCTCACGGGCATTGCCAGTTTCTTTGCCTTCTTTAATAGTCTACGCTTTGCGGCTCTTCTCTGCCTCATTAGCATTGGTCTGGTACTTCTTGCCAACCTCTATACCATATCAAGACCAAGTAAAGATAGCCAAACTGATCCCTTCTATCGCCTTCTCTTGGCATTTCTAGTTAACGGTGGTATCCTATTTTTCTTCTTCCTAGCAGAAATGACTCTAGTTTTTGAATATCTACGAATCCTAGCTTTTTATGTAAGATAAAAGGCAGCGAGATAGAAAGATATTAGCTTTTAGAGAATCATTACTATAAAATTTTAGAAACTAAAAAAAGCGAACAAGACAGAATTCTGATAATCAGAAAACTAATCTTGTCCGCTTTTTTTAACTTTATATTTGGACTTTTACCCCAAATTTCTTTTTTTATCTATTTGCTAAGGCTTCAAAATCCTCTCCTGAAAACTGGTCCTACCTCTACTTGGTTGGCGTCCAAATCCTGACAAAGTTCCTTTGGAAGAGCTTCTAAAAAGGCTTTGGTAATCCAATCTTGCAATGGCTTCATAGTCTTCTGGTTTTGAGCCGTCTCCTGATATTTTTACTAGATCAATTTCCCAGACAAGCTCTTTTCCTACTAACTGCTCAACATAAGGCGCTGGAATCACCGGTTCTTTTGGCAAAATAGTCTTTACTCCCTGAGCCAGGTGGTAGATACCATGAACCTTACCTTCTCCATCTGGATAGAATTTGGCGCTAGCAGGGTAAGCATCTGATCCTTGAACCCTCTTAACTAGCTCTTCAAAACGTGCCAAGCCATCTTCTTCTAGGAAACTTTCTAAATCCTTCTTATCAAAGTAAACAGGTGAAAGAATCCCATGGCAGAAGGCCATACGAGCTGCTTATCAGCCAGATAACTCTTGACCGTTTCTTGGAAATAGTTTTCCAAGTCAAAGTCTGCTAAGCCTTCAACTGCTTCACCAATCTTACTAGATAAGGCTTGCAAGAGAGACTCGACAATTTCCCAATCCGCTCTTGTAATCAAGTCGGGAATGATTACTTGATAGCCTTTTTGAGGGTCTAGGTAGCGAACTTTAAAGAGGAACTGAGATCTACCCACGATTCCACACTCGATATACTCGAGGCGATTAAGAGGTTGACGGAGATAGACAGCATCATAACTATGAGATTCCAAGCCATCTACAAGGGCTAAGATTGATTTTGCTGTTAAAATCTCCTGTTGTCCTAGGACACTTTGTTTATTTGGAATAAAAAATGCTTTCACCATACATGGGCTCCTTTGAAATCGTTTACATATAGTATACACTATTTTCCTGAAAGATGCAGAAACAAATTTTAGATTTTTGGGTAAAAAGCATAGAAAAACAGCCCTTTTCCAAGGACTGTTGATACTTTTATATAACTTCAGAATGATCTAGGTTCTCACCAATCACTGCTAAACGCTCAATGACTTGGTCTTGCGTCAATTCATGCTCTAAAACATAGCGATTGCGTGGATGAACACGACACTCGTGTGAGCACCCGCGGAGGTACTTGTCTTCATTCTCTTCAGATGTCAAGATACGACGGTTACAGAATGGATTTCCACAGTTGACATAGCGTTCGCACGGTGTGCCATCAAACCAATCTTTTCCGACGATGGTTGGATTGACATGATTGACATCGACTGCAATACGCTCATCAAAGACATACATTTTACCATCCCAAAGCTCACCTTGAACTTCTGGGTCTTTACCGTATGTTGCAATACCTCCGTGCAATTGACCAACATCTTTATAACCCTCACGAACCATCCAACCAGAGAATTTTTCACAACGTACTCCACCTGTACAGTAAACCACGACACGTTTATCCATGAATTTTTCCTTGTTATCACGAACCCACTGTGGTAACTCGCGGAAGTTACGGATTTCTGGACGAATTGCTCCTCGGAAATGACCTAAATCATATTCATAGTCATTACGTGTATCTAAGACAACGGTATCTTCATCAAGTAAAGCTTCCTTGAACTCTTTTGGAGATAGGTAAGCACCAGTTGTTTCTAATGGATTAATGTCATTGTCAAAGTCATTGTCTTCAAGACCAAGGTGAACAATTTCTTTTTTGTAGCGAACAAACATCTTCTTGAAGGCTTGCTCGTTTTCTTCATCAATCTTGAACCATAAATTCTCCATTCCTGGGAGACTGTGAACATAGTCCATATATTTTTGTGTTGTTTCGTAGTCACCTGAAACTGTTCCGTTAATACCCTCATCAGCCACAAGGATACGACCTTTTAGACCGATAGATTTACAGAAGGCCAAATGATCTGCAGCGAATTGTTTCGCATTCTCAATTGGAGTATAGAGGTAGTAAAGTAAGACACGAATATCTTTTGCCATAAGATTTGTTCTCTTTTCTATTCTTAAATTTTCAGAATTTTTCATCTAACTATACTAGTATACCGATAAAGAAAAGCGATTGCAATTTATTTGACTGAAAATTAACCTCCTCTGGCAGGAGCTAGTTTTGATTTGCAATCCTACATCTAATTCAAAATCATAAAAAAATCCTTGGAAAATTCCAAGGATTAATGTTTATGCTTTTTTAGCTTTAGACATGTAGAAGAGTTGGAGAAGAATACCAACGATAGCCATACCGATAACGATGAAGAAGGCCATTGTGTAGTCTCCTTGGTTTGCTTGTGCAAGACGTGCACCAAGCTGTGGACCAGCAATCGCAGCCACACCGTATGCAGTAAACATCCAACCGTAGTTTGTTCCTACATAAGTTACTCCCCAGTTTTCAGCAGTGATACCTGGGAATGAACCTAGGAATCCACCGAATGACAAGGCAACCATCATAACTCCAAGGATAGCCAAGATGCTTCCTGGGCCTTTGAACAAGGCTGTAAGCAATAATCCAACAGCAATTGCTCCAAACATAGCGATAACTGTAGGGTAGCGACCGATCTTATCAGATACTGAACCCCAGAAGATACGTCCAAATGTATTAGCGATAGATACTAACATAACGAAGAGTGTAGCTTCTCCTACAAGTTGATACTGGTCAGAAATTGATGCTGCAGTACCGATGATCATCATTCCACCAGTAGCACCAAGAACGTAAATCAACCATAGAAGCCAGTAATTTCCGTCACGAAGCATTTCTTTGTAAGTTTTACCTTCTGGTTGAGATGCTCCAGCTGCCGGTGCAGCCACAGGAGCTTTCTCCATAACCAATGAAGAAGTACAAATAACAATTAGAAGAATGATACCTAATACTTTGAATGTTGAGTAAACACCCATAGAAGCAATCAAAGATTTGGCAACTGGACCGATAATAAGGGGACCCAACCCGAAACCTGCTGCTGTCAAACCACCAGCTAGACCTTTTTTATCTGGGAACCACTTAGTGGCAACTGAAGTAGATGCTCCATAAGCTGAACCAATACCAAGTCCTAGGACAACCCCGTAAGTGAGATAAAGGACTGGAAGAGTGGTAGCAAATCCAGTAGCGAACATACCAGCACCGAAGAGAATACCACCTAGGAATACAAATTTCTTAGGTCCTACTGAATCGACTTTAGGACCAAAAATAATCATACCAACAGGTACCATTGCAAAAGAAATACTAAAGGCCAAAGAAGTTTGGGCTTGAACCCATCCTTGACTAGCATTGGTTTCTAGCAGTGCCTTTTGAAAGACTGACCAGGCGTAACCAGCACCTAGAGAGAGATTCGTTAAAATGGCTGCTGCCAAAATTAACCAACGATTGGGTGTTTTTTTCATATGAATAACCTCATGTAAAATTCTTATCCCCAAAAGGGAATTGTTGATAAAAAAATTGTCGATTGTCATTTACTCAGCCTAGATAGCCAATCTAGAAATCACCAAGTAAATAAAGTAATTTTTCACAAAGTTAAGCGCTTTACATTGTTTTTACACTATTATTATAAGCTAGATTTATTTAAAAAAATCTACTTAATTAAACTAATAGGGATATTAGCTCAATTAAGCCCTATTCATATACTATCATATTGTATTTAAAAAGCTTTTCTAGTCGCTCTCTTTAGCATTTTCGCACCAAATACAAAAAGAATCACTACCCCATCTGGGAATACCCAGACAAGATAGTGATTGCAATTTTTAGGAATGAATACACGAAATCAATTATTCTTATGATTTTTTGCTTTTCAAGAATTCGTCGTATTGTTTTTGCATTTCATCCAATACTTTTTGGTAAGCACCTTCAGATTTAAGTTTTTCCATCAATTCTGGAATAGCTTTTTCTGGGTCTACAGTACCAGTGTTGATAGCTGTATCGAATTGTTGCATAGTGTTAGTGATAGCTGAGATTTCAGATTTCACGTTGTCAGTGTTGAAGATGAATCCAAGCGCTGGAGATTCTTTTGCAGTTTCCAAGTCTTTCTTAGATTGTGCAATTTGCTCATCTGTTACGTTTTCGTTGATGTAAAGGATCCAGTTGTTACCAGTGTTCCATCCTGACATGTGAGTGTTTCCTTTGTATCCATCAAGGACTTTAACACGGTTTTCTTTACCTGCAACTTTTTCCCAGTTCTTGCCTTCTGGACCGTAAACAAGACCGTTCAAGAGTTCTGGGTTAGTGTTCAAGAGGTTCAACACTTCCATTGCTTTTTCTTTGTTCTTAGAGTTGTTTGAGATTACAAAGTTAGCAACTTGAGTTGTTTGGTTTTTCTTGATGAAGTTAGTAAATGGTTTGATTTTGATATCTCTGTTAGCAACACGAGAAAGCAAGCTGCTACCGTAGTCAGCTGGTCCTACTGTTTCTTCACGAACAAGCCAAGTATCTTGAGTAAGGTCATATGAAGTTTCGCTTGTTGCTACGTCTTTTGGAATGTATCCTGCTTCATAGTATTTGTGAAGAGTCTTCAAGTGTTCTACGAAACGAGGAACTTCGTAACGGTTTACGATCTTAGTAGTGTCGCCTTCAAGGTCGATGACGAATGGAAGACCATTTGCAACTGGGTAGTCAAAGTTTTCTGATGGGATAAAGTTTTTACCAACAGCGAATGGCATTACATCTGGAGCTTTTTCTTTGATTTGTTTCAATACTGGTTCAAGTGTTTCGTATGAAGTTACACCTGAGATATCGATTCCGTATTTTTCAAGAAGTGGGCCGTTGAAAGCAAAGTTTTGTGAAGATGCAACGTTGGCTGCAACTGGAACTGCATAGATTTTACCGTTTACAGTGTTACCTTTGATGTAAGCTGGGTCAAGTGCTTTGTAAAGGTCAGCTCCTTCTTTCTTGTACAATTCTGTCAAGTCAGCATAAGCACCTTTTTGAGCGTTTACGACATAGTTATCTGCAAAGGCGATATCATAGTTTTCACCTGATGAAGTGATAACTGACATTTTCTTGCTGTAGTCACCCCAACCAAGGTATTGGATATCCAATTTAGCACCAACTTTTTTTCTCCGATGATTTTTGTTTGCATTTTCTAGCAACTCATCCAAGTTATCTGGTTTGTCACCGATTTGGTACATTTTGATAACAGTCTTATCACCTGATGACGATGATGATGATTCAGCAGCTTTTTGGTTGTTTCCTTTTAGGTTTCCACAAGCTGCAAGTCCAGCAGCCAAAGCTAGAAGGCTAGCTAGATGCAAAAAGCATATTTTTTTCCAGTTTTTTCATGATAAAAACTCCTTTTTTTATTTTTTTAAATTTATAAAACAATTTTAATGATGTAACTTTTCCTGATGATGAAAAAGTTAGATAGAGAGAGAAAACTTGTTTCTCAATGTTCTTATTCTTTAACACCACCGATAGTCAAACCTTTTTACAAAGTAGCGTTGGAAGAATGGATAGAGAATCGCAATTGGAACAGTTGCAACTACGACCATGGCCATACGTCCTGTTTCTTTTTGGTAGGGCAACTGCAAGTTGTCCAGACATCCCAACTGACTTAGCAATGTAATCCATGTTGTTTTGAATTTGCATGAGCAAATATTGCAAATGGATACAAGTTGTCACTCTTGATGTAAAGAAGGGCATTGAAACCAGTCGTTCCAGAATCCAAGTGCTGTCAAAAGCGTGATAGTCGCGATACCCTGGTAGAGAGAGTGGTAAACAGATTTGGAAGAAGATCCGCGCCTCACTAGCACCATCAATACGAGCCGATTCGAGGATTGCTTCTGGAATGGTTTTCTTGAAGAAAGACCGCATCAACATGATGTTGAATGGTGATAGAAGCATCGGAACAATCAAGGCCCAAATAGTATCACCCAAGGTGAAGTAACTGAGTTACCACGATGTAGCCTGGTACCAAACCAGCATTGAACAACATACTAAGAAGAGCAAAGATTGTAAAGAATTTGCGATACTTAAATGTTGAACGTGAGATGGCATAAGCGTATGTTGTTGTGATGAATACGTTTGTCAATGTACCGACAACTGTCACAAAGGTTGAGATAAAGAGTGCTTGCAAAATTTTGTCTTTAAATTGAGCCAAGAACTGGAATCCATCTACACCAAACTTCGATGGGAAGAAACTATATCCATATTGAACAATACTTTTTTCGTCTGTAATTGAGATAATGATTACAAAGATGAAAGGCAAGATACAAGAGAAGGCCAGCAAACCAGATATGATACTAAAGAAGATATCTGCCTTTTTGCTGAAGGAGTGTATGCCAACATTATCAATTTTTTCTTTTTGAATTTTTTTTGCCATATGCTCCTCCTTTCTAGAATAGTGCTGAGTTAGGATCAACACGTCTTGCAAGTAAGTTTGATAGGATAACGAGAATCAAACCGACGACTGACTGATAGAGACCGGCTGCTGATGCCATACCGATATCTGCTGTCTGAGTCAATCCGTTAAAGACATAAACGTCCAATACGTTTGTTACACTATAGAGCTGACCAGCGTTGTGAGGGATTTGATAGAAAGAGACCGAAGTCTGCACGGAAGATATTTCCCGACTGCAAGGATGGTCAATACTGTCACAAGTGGTGTCAACTGAGGAATCGTTACGTTGCGGATACGTTGCCATTTGCTAGCACCATCCACTGTCGCTGCTTCGTAGTAAGTTGGGTCAATACCCATGATGGTTGCGTAGTACATCACACTACTATATCCAAAGCCTTTCCAGATACCCAGGAAGAGGAGGAGGTAAGGCCAGATACTGACGTCAGCGTAGAAGTTAATACCCCTTCATGCCAAGAGCTTCCAAGGTGTGGTTGATAAGCCCTTTATCGATATTTAGGAAAGCATCTGTAAAGAAACTGATGATAACCCAAGATAGGAAGTAAAGGGAACAACATAGATGTTTGGTAGATTTTAACCATTCTGCTTAGAGCGAAGTTCACTAAGGATAATGGCGATACCAACTGATACAATCAAACCGATAAAGATAAATCCAAGGTTGTAAAGGACAGTATTTCGAGTGATGACAAAGGCATCTTTTCGAACTAAACAAGAATTTAAAGTTATCTAGTCCGACCCATTTACTATTTATAATACTGTGGACGAATCCTTCACCAGTCATATGGTAGTCTTTGAAGGCAACCACATTCCCAAAAAAACTGGAATGTAGAAGAATAAAAATCAACCAAATTGTTCCCTGGTAGAAACCATTAAGAGAAAAAAATCCAGTTATCTCTTAAAGGTCTTTTGAAAACTTCTTCATAATTTCCTCCCTTTTTATTTTCTAAAACTGATAATCTCACATTTTTTTAGACTTTGATAACGTTTACAAATAAATAGTATACTCCTATTTTTAGGACAGTTTAAACTACTAAATTATAGAAAAAAACTCCACAAATTATTTTTATGTGGAGAAGCTTTTTATATAAGAAGTGTGTTTCACGAGAAACATTCTGACTCGGAAAAGATGCCTTTAGGTCGTATAAATCGTCGAAGCTGTCGCAATGGTGTGCCACTGGTTGGCTGTTGTAGCTGCAAAATCCTTATCTCCATAGAAATCGTTAAATGGAAGGATTTCGACTTCTAGTTCGTCGATGCGGGCAATCTGCCCTGCCAGATAAGCCTCGATGCGACTTTCTGCGCGCTTGATTCGTTGCAAGAGTCCACCCATACGGATATCGACCGTATCCAAACCAAAGACCTTGTTTTCTTTCAACCATTGGTGGCTAAAGAGTTTGTGGAAAGTTTCAATCTCACTTCTGAGTTTTGGTAATTCTTGTCTGGCGATTTGCTGCAAGCTGACTTTGTCACCGACTTTATAAGTTTCACGAATGCGTCGTCCAACATCAACCTTACTACTTAAAATAGCATTCAACTGAGTCTGTGTTTCAAAGAGATAAGCGTAGATGCCTGCTTTGTCTTTGATAGCAGCAAGGGTCTCCGCAGCATGCGCAAAGTGTGGTTTGTCCTGTTCAGGTGTCATGTGTCGATCAAGAATCGGACAGAGAACATCCTGATAAAAGACATAGCGGTTGGGATTGATCCCGCTGAGATTACCTGGTAGGTCTGGCAAGAGATTAGCTAGGTCAATCTGCATAAAGTCCTCAACCGATAGACACGTATTGGTCTGGAAATGAGCAGACAAACGGTCTAGATCATTGCGGTAGCTGAGTTCTGCCCAGATTTGCAAGCTTGGTAGGATAGAAAACTGGGCTGTCTCGCCACCATTGTCTCCCCAACCAGTTACGGTGACTTCTTTGATCTGATTAGCACGACAGGCTTTATTGGCCTCGATAGCGATGAGACGGCTGAAATGGTTGTTGGGTGTGAAACCAATCCACTTCCAAGCTCCCCCTGCAAAGGCGATATCTTGGCTAATCTTGTGGTGATTGCGGAAATTACGATTGTACTTTTCTTCGCTATCTTGGTAATAATCCCAATAAACCAAGGTCACACGATCTTTGAGACGGTCTAGGTAAACACGAGTTTCCTCTGGAATTTCCACATCACGGTCGTACTGGCCATCTGCTGACATGAGCTTGAAGAACATATCGCTCCACATCTGGCAGTGGAAACCATACTTATCTGCAATATCCAGCACGCGCTCCAAGTGTTGGCACATGAGGAGACTACGGTCCACAACACCGTTCAAGATCAGGTAGCGTCCCAAACCAACCAAGTGAGCTTCATCCATCCCGATATTGACCTTGCGAGTTTGTAGTTTAGATAGACGTCGCAAACATGCCGTCAATCAGGTCGTAGACTTTTTCTTCACCGATGAGGAGAATGTCTTCTACATCACGGAGTTGCTGCACTTCCTTGACACCCCATTTGACAAAGGCTGACAAGTGGGCCAAGGTCTGGATGCATGGGACAAAGGTCATGTCAAACTGTTGGGCGTATGCTTCGATTTCCTGTAACTCTTCAGCTGAATAAGCCCCACGGAAATAACCAAAGTAAGGCTGCCCCTCAATCTGATAGGTGTCTTCCATATAGAGCTCAAAGGTTGAATAACCCATCAGAGCCAAGACTTCAATCATCTGCTTTGGCAGATGCGACATTGAGCACGGCATTGCGCGAACAGTCAGCCATGTAGGCTAAATCTTCATAAGCTGCTTGTTCTTCAATCTCTACCTTATCACCTTCTGCTAAAGCTGTTGCTAGCACAGACAAGGCACGATAGAGTTGATGAGGTTTTCGATAGGTCAATTGATAGTGGCCACCCTCACCCTTGATAGAGATGGAGGCCTGATCAGACTGAGCGACTGCCACTTCTACATCTGGTAGAGAAAATGTGATTTTTTAATGCTTCGATAGCTTGGGCTTGTTTGGGACTAAGTCCTGTAAAACTTACCATTGGTTTTCCTCCTGTAACCAGTTGACAAGGGCACCGTAGAGATTGGCATCTGCGTGATAGGTGCAAGCTTGGATGACTGGAGCGATTGTATATTCTTCATATTTTTCCACAAAGGTATCTACTGCTTTTTGCACACCTTTGATAAAATCTGGGTTTTGGCTGATAGAGCCACCTAGGCTAATCACATCTGGATCAATGAGATACTGGATATTGAGCAGCCCTTGAGCAAGATTACGATTCATGCGCTCAATGGCTTCCTGGCAAAGAGCATTTCCGGCTGCAGCTTCTTGGTAAACCTTGCGTCCATCCCAGTCAGACTGACCAGATTTTTCAATCACATAACGAACCATGTTTCCTGTAGAAGCTAGTTGCGACCAGTTGTTGAGTTTTTCTGCTGGTGCGATGGTTGTCATGTAGCCAAACTCACCGCCCAAACCATGACGACCACGGTGAAGCTTCCCATTGATAATCATAGCCCCACCGATTCCTGTACCAATCACGACACAGGCTGCATTTTCAATCTCAGGATGAGCTAGCAATTCACTCAGTCCAACACAGTTGGCATCATTTTCTAGATGGATAGGTAACTGGTGATGAGCAAGAGCCTCATACCATGAAAAAGCCATGGATGTAAGGGAATCGCACTAATCCCCTCAATCATCCTGTTTCTTGATTAACGGCTCCTGGCACACTCATGGCAATCCCACGTAGTCATCTGTTCTGACAATCGCTTTGTCCAACCAAGCTAGCAACTCTTCCAGAGTCTCTGGCGTTGCGGTGCTGGTCTTATCTAGAAATCTTTTCCATCAGGAGTCAGACTAGCAAACTTAATCCCAGTTCCCTCCGATATCAATCGTTGCAATGGTCATTGCTTTTACCTGTAAAAAGGGAGCGAATCAGCAGTCAGTTCTTACTCTTTTCGCTCCCTCCTTTCTATCTTTATAGTTATCTATTTTGAAAACTTTAGATTTCTTCTTTTTTTGATCAATTCTGTACGAAATTTCTTGTGGTGCCAATAGTCCTGAATGAACTGGATATGGGCGTTCCAAGTAAGTCAAGAATGGTTTGTTGTTTGTTCAGACACACGAACATTTTTCTTGACTCATATTGTAGTAACGAAGGACATAACCTTCTTCATTTTCAGCTACCTTTAAAGGATGTTGGGCAGACTTGTGGTAAGTTGAGTGCTGCATGGTTGAAGAGACTACCTGTTGCAGCAACGCTACCCTCTTGTTTTGCAACTCTGAAGAGATGTGAAATGGCACTTTGGAAGGCTTTTGGCACGACGGAAAGGCTGAGAAAACGATCCTGAGCCTGATGGCATTCTAGCTGCAAACTCAACTTCGATATCGCGCAAGCACTGTGCTTCTGGTGTTGGGAAGTAGCCCCAGTCACCGAGTTCCCCTGAAGCACGAAGAAGTGTTACAGCTATGGTCTCGTCTCCAAGGATTTCGTATTCGTTCAACCCTTTGTTGGATACAGTTACTCCTTTAACATCATCATACAAGCTGACAAAGGCTTGTTGGTGTTGTGGATTTTTCAGGATTTTTCCCAAGAAGCTGCTGGTTTGTTTGGTCTTGTCACAACTTCATAGATACTTTCAGAATCATTACTTGGGCGTGTGTTATGAGTTTTGACCAAAAGACGAATGCGGTGGTCTTTGGCTGTATTGGTAAAGCGAGTCTTGAAGCGAATCTGTGGATTGTCCACAAAGACAGTCATCTCAGTTTCAAGGGGAATAGTTGTCAGCTCTTCTGAACGACCTGCATCTCGTTTCATGAACTCGATGATGCCTCTTTGTTCAGCATCCAATTTTTCATCTGCGCTAACTGGAATGGTCAAGTCGTGTTTGAGTAAAACCTTAGCATAGCGAGAATTATTTTCCAGAACTTCATAACCTTTCAGTTGAGCAAAAATTGGTTCAGTTCCTTTTGGTTGGAAGTAAATGTACTCATTCCCGATATCACCACGGTCCTCAAATTGGATAAAGTCCTCGTAAGCTTCGTTTGTAGTCTTGTCGTAGACTGTGATACCTTCATCTACACTTACGGTCACAAATGGAGTATCAATAACTCCATTTTGGAAGACACCATCGCTTTGTGCTGCTGGCCCTTCGACTAATTGGAAGCTTGACCAAGAAAGTGGTGCAAGGTGAATTGGAATTGTCACGCGCACTTGACGTGCAATATAAGGTTGACGGAATTTATCCTTGGGTAAGGTATAACCAAAACCTGCCCCCAAGTCTTCAATCTTGGCTTCAATGACATGACCATCCAAATCTTGAACATGGTAATCTGGCAAACTCAAAGCCGCCATTTTCTTGAAGCCTTCTGTCGGGTGCAATTCCTTGAAATCACAAGTGGCCACATCTACCACAACACTGGCAGTATCAACCTTGTCATGTAATCCAGTGTTGATGACTGTAAAGAGGTGGTCGCTTTGTGCTTCCTGAGTTGCTATTTTGTGTTTCCATTCATTGAGAAGGTTTGTTTTGACAAAGTTCCCAACTTGGTTGACCTTGGCAAAGCGAGTTTCCATTTCACGGTGAACTTCGTCAATACTACATCCGCAGATGCTATCATGTGGGGCATTTCTGCAAGAGCGTTTTCCAAGCATAGGTTAACTGATCTTTATGACTATGCCCTCCTGTAAGAATAGTTAATGGTTCCACGACTTGCTCTAGCAAGTTGCTGTTTTCCTGGAAGGCTTGTTTGAGATAAACACGTGAAGATGAGGTATTGGCAAGGGTGTACCAACCATCCGTTTCCTGGCTAGTCAACTCACCTGTAACAGTTGATAGGTGTTCAGGAAGTGCACTTTCGACTGCTTGAACGTATTCATCAAAGGAGCTGTGAACAAAGGTCACGTCAGGGAAAAGTTCGTTTGCCACACGAATGGCTTCACTCAAATTTCGTTGAACTGGTTGGTGATCACATCCGTTCATCATCAACCATTGATTAGTCGATGCATAGTCACGAACATCTGACAATTTTTGTTTCCAGAAAGCTAAAGCTTCGTCTTTATCTACCGGAATTTCGTTCCCGTTACTGTACCAGTTAGCAAATAGAATGCCGAGTACACGGCTACCATCCGCACCCTGCCAGTACATCTCAGAAAATTGAGAGGTAAACTGCTCATCTTCGAGGACTTGGTTGTCAAATCCGATTGGCTTCACACCACGACCAAAGGCTGCTACGTGAATGCCTGATTTTTGAAGGATTTGAGGTGCTTGCCCCATATTTCCAAAGGTATCTGGGAAGTAACCAATTTGAGTTGATTTGCCCCATTTAGCGCATTCAGATTGACCAATCAAGGTATTGCGGACATTGGCTTCACTTGAAATCAGGTAGTCATCCTGCAAGATGTAAAAAGGACCAATCTTGAGCTTGCCTTCGTCGATATAACGCTGCACCTTGTCACGGTTTTCAGGACGAATTTCTAAATAGTCATCGAGGACGATGGTTTGTCCATCCAGGTGGAAACTCTTGAACTCAGGATCATTTTCAAAAAGATCAAAAAGATTGTCAAACAGTTCCACCAATTGCATGCGGTGGCTTTCAAAAGGTAGATACCACTCACGATCCCAGTGACTGTGAGAGATGATATGTACAACAACATTTTCCATGAGTAAAACCTCATTCTAACTTAAATTTTTAATGTTTTAAATATAAACTTGTAATTCTAACAAGAATCAGTGAAGCTAAAGCGTGCTCCTTATACTCAATGAAAATCAAAGAGCAAACTAGGAAGCTAGCCACAGGCTGCTCAAAGCACTGCTTTGAGGTTGTAGATAGAACTGACGAAGTCAGTAACCATACCTACGGCAAGGCGAAGCTGACGTGGTTTGAATTTGATTTTTCGAAGAGTATTAGCGGATATCCAAGTAATCCAAGACTAATTCGCAGAACATCATGTTGGCCCATGAGAACCATTCGCGTGAGTAGAGAGTCGGATCGTCTACGTGGAAGCTTTCGTGCATGACACCTGTTCCACCATCGCAGGCAACCAACTGATCTAGCAAGAACTTCTTCTCTGCCTTATCCGTCGTTGTCAATCCTTGGATAGATAGAGCAATCGGCCAGATATAGCGATAGAAGGTATGAGAACTTCCAAGTCCACTTGCGTACTCTCCTTGGTAGAAATATGGATTTTCAGGACTCAGGATGGTGCGACGAGTAGCTTGATACACTTCATCATTGACATCACAGTAACCCAGATACGGAGCCGCCAATAAGCTTGGCACGTTTGGATCATCCATGATACTAGCATTTCCTAGACCGTCTACCTCAAAGGCATAGATCTTCTCGCCCTTACTATTTGTAGTGTAGGCGTAATTTTCGATCCCTTCTTGAATCTCAGTTTGGAGGCGTTTGGCATCTGCAATGATACTCTCACTATCGGCTAGAGTCAATTCTGCAAAGATTTCTTGGACATAACCCAAGACAACCACTGCAAACATATTCGACGGAATCAAGTAGCTATACTGACAGCAGTCATCACTTGGACGGAAGGCTGACCAGGTCATTCCTGTCACGGCAAAGTCAGGACCAAATCCATCATTTACCAAGGTATCCTCCTTGCGATCAGTGTCACGAACGAAACGGTATGGTGAATTATTGTGATCTTGCTCCACCGTCCAAAGATGAAGGATTTCCTTGGCCGCTGTAACAAAAGTCTCATCAAACTGGCTAGTCTCACCAGTTTCCTTCCAAAGGAGATAAGCCAATTGCAAGGGATAGCAAAGCGAATCCACTTCATACTTACGTTCCCAAATCCAGCCATTGAGGTCTGTATGGTCTGTCTCGTGATGACCCTTCCAGTTCTCCTCAATGTTGAAAGAGTTGGCATAGGGATCCTTGAGAATCAAAGTCATCTGGCGTTTAACCAAGCCAGCAATGGTCTGGCGCAAACGAGGGTCTCTTTTTGCCACATGAAGGTATGGTCTAAGCTGAGCAGTTGAATCACGGAGCCACATAGCTGGAATATCCCCGGTTAGCACAAAGGTCGAGCCGTCTTCTAAAATTTCAACTGTATTGTCTAAAGTGTCTGTGTAGCAACGTTCAAAGACATCCACCCATTCAGGATGATCCTTGGCACGCTCCGCTACTTGGTCCAACCATTCTCTGACGATTTCTTTAGAATAAACCATAAACTATTTTGCCTCTTTCAAACAAATTTTCATTTTCAGTATAAGAAAAAAATAGGTCTAAAAGATATACACAAACTAAAGTCGTTTTGAAACAAACTTATGAAAAAAAGTTGGGCAAGCCCAACTTTTTATTCACTTTTCTTATTGTCTTTTTTATTATCGAATTCTTTATATCCGTTCGTCAACAACTCTGATTTCAGACCTTCATAGTCTTCAGTTCCCCAACTGTCAGACACTTTCGAAGCCGTATTGAGATCCAAGTTTCCGTCCTTCAATAGGAAGGCATCATAACCGAAGTATTTGTAGCGAACAGTTGTTGAGTTTGAAAATCCAGAGCTTGTCTTTGTGACTTTGTAGACAGTGATTAAGGAGATTTTCGCACTTGAATTTTTGTCTTCGCCAGGAATCACTTTCAAGTAGCTTCCTTGTGACTCTAAAGTATACGTAGTATATGAATCATTCTTGTGTTCTGACTTGCTGTAGTCTTCATTCTTCTTCAACAAATCAGCAAAGTTCTTCACATCTTTCAAGTCTTTAAGTCCTTCGACAGTCACTTCGACAGTCTTAGAATCTACCATTTTACCAGATGATTTCAAAGAATTAATATAAGCATCATTCACTTTCAAAGTAACTTTATCGCCGTTTTTCAAATTCTTTGGACGTTCACCATTTTCAAAATCGAAGTAAGTTTCATTCTTAGAATTTTTAGCGATTGAAACAGTACCATAGCCGTTAAGTCCAGCGAATGTTACAGGTGTTTCAGTCAACAAATCAGAAGCTGAAACTTTTTCATATTCTTTAAGATTTTCAACTTTGAAGGTTTTCTTTTCAGCCTTAACCGGTGCACTCTTTGAAGTAGTCACAACGCTGAAAGTAACCTCATCTCCATTTTTTAGGTCACTTGTTTTATCAAAGCTAAATTGGACACTTCTAATCAAAGCATCTGCCTTGCTATATTTTGACGCTAGTTTTGGATCTCTGGTAACTTCTGAAAAAGTAACTGGATCTTTTTGCGCCAGTCCTTCTGCTTGTTTGGCACTAAATCCAGCTTTTTTATAAGCTATTTCTTGAAGCTTAGCTGTAACTTCATCACTATTGTAAGTCAATGTTCCAGATTCATCGTATCCTGAAAATTGTACCTGAACAACATCTAACAAGCTCTTTGGTTGAGAATCATATACCTTGAAACCAACAAGCGCAACAATTAGTACAGCAACTGCTGCAAGAACACCAATAACAGCAATTTTTCTCTTTTGGAATAAATCTTTTGCTTTTTCCACAAGTTCATTTACATCAAAACCTTTAGTAGCTGTAGGTGTAGCCACTGCCTCTTTAGCTAGCTTCTCTGTCGCAGGATTTGGAGTTCCCGTAGAAGATGGTGCTTCTTCTTTCTCAACTGTAGGTTCTGCTGTCTCTGAAGAAGGTGTTTTTTCTTTCACATCCTCTTCTGTTGCTTCCACAGATTACAACTCCTCTTTTTCTACTAACTCTTCATTAGTAGAGTGTTCATCAATATTACTCATAATAATCTCCTTTCTTACCCTCATTCTAGCAAAAAAAGATTATATTTGTAAAATTTTTAAATATATATATTTATACATTCTTTTACTTTTTATATGCTTTTTTTATTTTTTTGTGTTATACTGAATACAAAACTTCTACAGAAGGAAATCACTATGAAACCTATACTTGAAACCATTGATACGCGTTTTGGAACAGCCTGTAAACATGCATTTTCACGAGGAAACACCCTACCATACACTGGGGTTCCTTTTGGCATGAATTACTTTGTCCCCCAAACCAGTGATCAAGAAGGGTCATGGTTTTTGATCCCCATCTTCCTATCTTTCAGGGTATTCGACTAACCCACCAACCTAGCCCTTGGATTGGGGATTACTCTTGGCTCTTACTGACACCAGTAACAGGAGAAATCAGCGGCGATACTCTCTTTTATCGTCAATCTTCCTACAACTTTGAGCGTGCTATTTTCAATCCCCATTATCTCAGAATTTTTTCTGAGCGTTATCAGATTGAAACTCAGTTAAGTCCCACTTGCTATGGAGCTTCTATTCAACTAAGACAGATACAAGGAAAAAAACTTTCCCTCTATCTTCACGCGGCGGATAAACTGACAGTCGAACAAGTCGATAAGCGAACTCTGGCCCTGAGACAAGAAGGAGAAACTGAAACCAATAAAAGTCCTCTCGTCATGTTTACTGCTCTTGCATTCTCTACGGATATTGAATCTATCAAGCAAGAGGGACAAGACTGGCGAATTGACTTGGCTGGAGCGAAAGTTCAAGTTCAACTGGCGACTTCCTTTATTTCCAAAGAACAAGCCCTCTTTAATCTTCCTAAACAAGATTTTGAAGAAACGAAAGCAGATGCCAAAGAAAGTTGGGAAGACCTTCTAGGTCGTTTTGATGTCGTGGAAACTGGATCTGTAGACCGAACATTTTTTGATCATTGTCTATACAGACTTTTCCTCTTCCCGCAAACATTTTATGAGGTAAATGAGCAGGGTGAAAGCAGCCATATGGACCTCGCTTCAGGAACTATCAAGCCTGGTTTGCTCTTCACCAATAATGGTTTTTGGGATACCTTCCGCACTTCATTCCCACTCTTTGCCTTGATTATTCCAGAGCACTATCGTCAGTTTCTTGAAGGTTTCCTCAATAGCTATCGAGATACCGGGTATCTCCCTAAGTGGCTGGCTCCTGACGAAAGAGGAATGATGCCTGGGACTTTGATTGATGGCCTTCTTGCAGATAGTGCCTGCAAGGATATGGCACCTGAGTTTGAAGAAGAATTTCTCAAAGCCATGATTGAAACTGCTACTAAGGCAGATCCAAAAGCTATCAACGGGCGACACGGCCTGGCCCAATACCAAGAACTTGGCTACCTATCCACAGATTATCATGAAAGTGTCAGCCATACCCTAGACTATGCTTATAGTGATTTTTGTATCTCTACTTGCGCAGCAAAATTAGGTCAAGAAGATCTAGCCCAAACTTATGCTCAATATGCTAAGAATTATCAGAATCTATTTGATCCTGACACAGGCTACATGAGGGCGCGTGATGTAGATGGCAACTTCCGTCCTGACTTTTCTCCTTACAGTTGGGGACGAGATTACGCCGAATGCTCAGCTATTCAGGCCAGTCTCGGTGTCTTACATGACATTTCTGGGCTGAGCCAACTAATGGGTGGAAAAGAAGCCTTTAGCGACTATCTCTTAAAAGCTTGCCAAAGTTTACCTCTCTTTGAAACGACAGGTTATGGCTATGAAATCCATGAGATGAGCGAAATGGCAACAGCGCCATTTGGTCAACTAGCCATTTCAAACCAACCAAGCTTCCACATCCCTTATCTATTCCGTTACAGTAATTATCCTCAGTACACCAGTCTCTTAATCAAGACTCTCCGTCAAAAATCCTTTCGAGCTGGCTGGGATGCCTATCCAGGTGATGAGGATAACGGGAGCCTCTCTGCTTGGTATGTCTGGTCTGCTATCGGGCTGTATCCAACTTGCCCAGGAAAAGCAAGCTATGACCTTGGAATTCCACTCTTTGACCACCTTCGTATCTATCTGCTAGAAAAAAACAAGTGGTTGGATATTCGTACACAACAAAATCATGAACACTTCCATTTTGTAAAAGACTGCCGACTGGATGAAAAAGAAGTTCAGAGTATTGATCACCAGGATTTGCTAAACGCCCAATCTCTCGACTTTACACTCAGCTGGTTACCAAATCATCAATAAACTTAAACCCTTTGTCACGCGCAAAGGGGTTTCTCTTTTATACAAAGTTATCCACAGGTTGTGAATAACCTTCAACTTTTCTTTGGAAAATATTTTCAATCATTTCCAAGACATCTTTCCAATTCCATTCTCTATGATTTAGAATAAAAAACAGCCAACAAACTGTGCTACATCAAGCATTATACTGGTTTTTTATCTGATGTTACTCCTAAATTTCTTCTATTCCTCCCGAACGAAAACTATTAAAATATTTCGAATCTGTAAGTGTCGACTTTTCCACAAATTGTGGATAACTTATTCTCAACGAAGGAGTTCTAGCTCCTATTTGTTAGCCGTTCTCTACTTTTTTTATAGTAAATTTCAAATTTTGTTAGGCGCTTTCAAAAAAACATGATATACTGAAATTATCAGAAAAGGAGACATTATGAAAAAAGATCAACACCAACTTAATTGGCTGATGGTTTCTCTGATTGCTTTCAACATGGTTTGGGGGCTAGGAAACGTCGTCAACAACTATTCTCAACAGGGAATTTCTGTCGTCGTATCTTGGGTTTTAATCCTCGCACTCTATTTTATCCCTTATTCCCTCATTGTCGGACAACTAGGCTCTACCTTTAAGGAAAGCGGAAGTGGTGTTAGTGACTGGGTTGAAAAAACATCAACCAAACGTCTCGCCTACTTTGCTGCTTGGACTTACTGGGTTGTTCACATTCCTTACCTCGCACAAAAACCACAAGGGATCCTGATTCCGCTTGGATGGGCCTTGCAAGGTAACGGACAATTTCTTAAACAAATTGACTTCCACTGGATTGTTATTCTCAGCTTACTAATCTTTGGACTTTTCCTCTACCTTTCTACAAAGGGATTGGCAACTCTAAAGTCATCGGTAGCTTGGCAGGAAGTGCTATGTTGGTTATGTCTTTACTCTTCGTGCTTTTGGCTGTCGGTCTGCCTTTCATCAAGCCAGATATTCAGTTTGCGACACCACACATGGATCAACTAAGCACCTACATTCCAAACTTTGATTTTTCTTATTTTACAACGATTTCACTACTAGTCTTTGCAGTTGGTGGTTGTGAAAAAATTTCCCCTTATGTGAATCAGACTCGCAATCCTGCAAAAGAATTTCCAAAAGGTATGATTGTCATGGCCATCATGGTCGGTCTCTCTGCTATCCTCGGTTCTGTTGCCATGGGAATGCTATTTGATGGCAATAATATCCCTGAAGACCTCATGCGTAATGGTGCTTATCAAGCCTTCCAAATGTTAGGAAATTATTGGGGCGTTGGAAACCTCTTTGTCGTAATCTATGCTCTTACAAACATGGTCGGACAAATCGCAGCACTTGCCTTCTCTATTGACGCACCATTACAAATCCTACTCAATAACGCTGACGAAAACTACATCCCAAGCTGGCTTCGTAAACGTACTGAAAAAGGTGTCCTCATTAACGGTTACCTCCTTACAGGCGTCCTCGTTAGCCTTATCATCATCCTTCCAATTTTTGGTATTCAGGAAATTGACGGACTTGTAAAATGGATGACCAACCTCAATTCTATCGTGATGCCGATGCGTTATCTTTGGGTATTCCTTGCCTATATGATGCTCAACCGTGCTTGGAAAACATACAAAAATGCCGAATACAAGTTTGTGAACAATCCTAAGCTTGGCTTTATTATCGGTACTTGGTGCTTCCTCTTTACTGCCTTTGCTTGTATCCTTGGTATGGTTCCAAAAATTAACTATGCTGAGAATCCAACTGCTTGGCAATTCTCTCTACTTACAAATATCTTAACACCAATTATTCTGATTGGTTTGGGTGTTATTCTACCAATACTTGCTAAAAGAGAACAAAAGAAAGACATTAAATAATGCTACTACCAGCTAGATAACATCACTTTTATCTTTGCTTGCAAAATTTTCTCAACAAAAATCCCCTTTGAACAATACTATTCAAAGGGGATTCCTTTTTGTCTGCTAATTCATTTTTTACTTGGCTTCATACCAAGTCACGCCTTCATTCTCATCAGCAATCAATGGAACACTCAGTTGAATTGCTTCTTCCATGGTTTGTTTGACGAGTTTTTTGATAGCAGCTAATTCTGACTTAGGCACTTCAAGAACAATTTCATCGTGTACTTGTAACAGCATCTTGGTCTGATAACCACCTGCAACTAAGGCTTTATCCAGCTGAATCATAGCGATTTTGAGAATATCTGCAGCCGATCCTTGGATAGGTGAATTGATCGCTGTACGTTCTGCAAAACCACGAATGTTAAAGTTACGTGAATTGATATCTGGCAACTCACGACGACGTTTGAAGAGGGTCTCTACATAACCCTTATCACGTGCCTCACGTACCACTTCATCCATGTAGTTTTTGATTCCTGGGAAGCGTTCAAAGTAGGTATCAATGTAAGCCTTAGCCTCTTTACGGCTGATGCCCAGATTATTCGATAAACCAAAATCTGAAATTCCGTAGACCACTCCAAAGTTAACAGCCTTGGCATTACGACGATCATTTGGAGTCACATCCTCAGGGCGTTCAATTCCAAAAACCCGCATAGCTGTTGAGGTATGGATGTCAGCCCCCTCTTGAAAGGCCTTGATTAAGTGCTCATCTTTAGAGATATGGGCTAAAACTCGCAACTCAATCTGTGAGTAGTCCGAGCTGAGAAGGACACTATCCTCCCATTCTGGCACGAAAGCCTTACGGATAATTCGCCCTTGCTCCAAACGAACAGGAATATTTTGCAAGTTTGGATCCACACTAGACAGACGCCCTGTCTGAGTCAAATCTTGTACATAGCGCGTGTGAATCTTGCCATCAGCTAAAATCCAGTCCTGTAAACCAATCACATAAGTGGATTGAATCTTAGCAATCTGACGGTAATCAAGAATTTTCTTGACAATTGGTGCGATTGGGGCTAAACGCTCCAAGACGTCTACTGCTGTTGAGTAACCGGTCTTGGTTTTCTTAGTATATTCTAGAGGAAGACCTAACTTTTCAAAGAGTAGTTCTCCTAATTGCTTGGGTGAATTGATATTAAACTCTTCACCAGCCAGCTCATAAATTTCTTGCGTCAGTTTTTCAATGACCCGCTCATTTTCAGCTTGCATCTCCATTAAGGTTTCTTTTTTAACCTTAATCCCAGCGATTTCCATCTTAGCAAGGACAAAGGCCAGAGGTTGCTCCATGTCATAGAGGAGGTCTAGTTGCCCGTTTTCACTTAATTTCTCAAGTAAGACAGGCTCCGTCTCAACCAATACAGCAACCTTACGAGCCAAGTGTTCCAAGAATTTCTCTCGCTCTGGGATAGCTTTTTTGACACCTTTACCGTAGAAGGTTTCATCATCGACTAGGTAAGTTTGGCCATAAAGACTAGCAATGGTTGAAATTTCATTGTTCTCTACTGTCGATAGAAGATATTTGGCTAAACGACTGTCAAAAGCAGGGGCCTGCAAAGTCAAACTAAAACGATTTAAGAGAACTTTTGCTTTCTTAAAATCATACACTTTTAGAGGTGTTTTTCCTAGAAAATCTTTAAAAATCGGATTCTGCAGCAGTTCCAACTTATCTGTAGCGTAGAGCTGATCCCCACATGACCATGCAAAACCAATCAATTCATCTGTATGGTAGTTTTCCCCAAAGAGCTCAAAGTGAAAAATGGAGTCGGCGCTAAGCATATCTTCGCTCACTTTATCAACAATAGTAAAGTTCAATGCTTCAGTTTGATTGGTCTGAGAAGCATTCAAGGCCTGTTTCAGTTGTTTGAAGCCCATCTCATCGTAGAATTTACCAAGGTTTTCCACATCTGGACCGCTATAAACCAAATCATCCAGTCCAATCTCAATCGGTGCTTTCGTATCGATAGTTGCTAGTGTTTTAGATAGGAAGGCTTGTTCCTTGTCATTGACAAGATTTTCCTTCATCTTAGAAGCCTTCATACTATCGATATTTTCATAAATCCCTTCAAGTGAGCTATGTTCAAGCAAAAGCTTAATACCTGTCTTTTCACCAATCTTAGTTACGCCAGGGATATTATCCGACTTATCTCCCATGAGAGCCTTAAGATCGATAAATTGAGTTGGTGTGATGCCCATCTTTTCCATGAGATAATCCGGTGTAAATGCCTCAAACTCAGCTACACCTTTCTTGGAAATCTCAACCACCGTATGCTCATCCGTCAACTGAATTAAATCCTTGTCTCCACTGACGATAGTTACATCAAAAGATTCCTTTTCAGCCAAGCGACCCAGGGTACCAATGATATCATCTGCTTCATACTGGGCCAACTCATAATGGCGAATCCCCAGATGGCCTAGCAACTCACGGATAAAAGGAAATTGCTCCCGAAACTCATCCGGAGTCTTGGCACGACCACCCTTATAATCTGCATACATCTCTGTACGGAAATTCGTCTTCCCCGCATCAAAAGCAACCAAGATATGACTCGGTTGAATACGCTCCAACAGATGATTTAGCATCAGGTGAAAACCGTAGATTGCATTGGTATGAAGTCCATTGTCATTTTTAAAACGATCCAGTTGCTGGTAAAGCGCAAAGAATGCTCTGAAAGCAACTGAAGAACCGTCAATTAGTAATAATTTTTTCTTGTCCATACACCCATTATAAAGGAAAGCAGGGAAAAATACCATTGCTAAGAGTTAGATTATAGGAGAAGGCTTATTGAGTTGATTTTTCTACTCGCGCACCGTTACTGTCGACTTGGAAACCATCTATTGTCGTATCTACTGCCAATTCTCCAGATGCGTTTACGTAATAATATTTCCCTGAAACCTGGAACCACTGACTAGACTTCATAGCACCTGAGCTTTCGAGGTAATACCAAATGCCCTTATCCTTTAACCATCCCGTCTGCATTTCTCCAGATGATTTCAAGTAGTACCACTTAGATCCGTCTTTTAGCCATCCTGTTCTCATAGCACCACTTGTTTGGAAATAGTACCAACTTCCGTCTATTTTTTTCCAACCAAGAGCCACTTTGTCATTTTCATAGTAGTACCAGATTGTCCCCTGTTTTTCCCATCCATTCTTAGAGGTTGCCGTTTTAATTAACGGGATATAACGTCTATTCCCACTTCGTGACATATAACTAATCCATCTATAACCATCCTTTTCAAGAGTTTGATCATAATGAACACTCATTCCAGGTTCGTAGTAGTCGATGATAGTAGATGTCAATGATGGCTGATTCATAATAGCTGCTTTTTCTGTAAAATAATGTGTTCCACTAGAGGCTAGTACAGATTGATAATTTCCTACACTAGCATTCCCTACATCTTTAAAATGAATGAATCCAGTCATAGAACTTGCTTTTACTGTCCTACGATGATACGTTTCTGTATAGTCGTAATTGTACTCCTCGATTTCAATCATGTCTCCAATCACGTTAGAAACCCAAGCTACATGACCATGCGTTCCCCTCGTGCTCCAAGCAATAGCCCCAATCGCTGGTCTCTGATCTACACGATATCCTTCTTTTTGAGCTCGATAGCCCCATTCTTTCGCATGCCCATAAGCAGCTGGTAGTTCAAATCCATTAACACTACTGAGTCGAAAGGCAGCAAATGAAGTACACTGTCTAGAGTATAGACGCCATTTATCAATTTCCTGATTCCCATTTTTATAATAATAGGGATAATCATCTCCACGTGCCTTTGAGCCATTGTTTACCTGATTGGCATGAACAGTTCCTCCACCAAACAAAAAAGCACCTGCTAGCAATAATGATGCTGTACCCACCGTCGTTCTCTTTAGAAAAGTTCCCTTTTTACTATATGTCATTCATTCTCCTTCGAATAGATAAATTTTTGAGGTTAACCTCATTTATATCATTCGAAAGAAAAAGAAAAAAGTGAGATTACTCTCACTTTCAACCTTAATCCAAATAGTGAATCAAATTCTTTTCCGTTAAAATATCTGAATAGGTGAAGGATTCAACATAGACATTGGCCTGTTTGTCCCCTTCAACATTTCCAAATTCAACGATAAAGAGCGATGGATAAACTTCAATGAGTCTTCCTAAGCGATTCTTTTGGCGTTTACGACCATTTTCTAAGGTCATTTCCACGACTTGTCCTTCATGTGCCTTGATTTCCTCTTTGATTTTTTTCATCTTGGCTACATCTGTAAATGCATCTGTCATCTTTGTTCCTCTCTCTTCGAAATGCTTGAAAACTTGTTATACTCTTTTTGGAAAATCAATTCTACCGTTCCACGTGCACCGCTACGGTTTTTCTCGATAATAACTTCTACTTTGTTATTAGGAAGATCTTCCTCTTCTTCGCCACCACGCTCATAATAGTCGTCACGATAAAGAAAGGCTACAATATCCGCATCCTGCTCGATAGATCCAGACTCACGAATATCTGATAATACCGGTCTTTTATCTTGACGTTGTTCAACACTACGCGACAACTGACTCAGCGCGATAACGGGAACCTTCAATTCCTTGGCCAAAATCTTCAACTGACGTGAAATCTCTGACACCTCTTGTTGACGGTTTTCTCTGCCTGTTCCTGTGATTAGCTGCAGGTAGTCAATCAAGATTAATCCAAGATTGCCTGTTTCCTGAGACAATTTTCTGGCGCGTGACCGAATTTCAGTAATCCGGATTCCGGGTGTGTCATCGATATAGATGCTTGCTTTAGCAAGATTCCCTTGAGCAATCGTATATTTGCGCCATTCTTCCTCAGTAAGTTGTCCAGTACGAATAGAGTGAGACTCTACTAGCCCTTCGGCAGCCAACATACGGTCGACCAGACTCTCTGCACCCATCTCGAGAGAGAAAATTGCAACAGTCTTGTCTAGCTTAGTTCCAATGTTTTGAGCAATATTCAATGCAAAGGCCGTCTTACCAACAGCAGGACGAGCTGCTATAATAATCAACTCTTCCTCGTGTAAACCTGTAGTCATATGATCCAAATCTTGATAACCAGTAGCAATTCCTGTAATATCAGATGTTTGTTGTGAGCGAGTTTCCAAATTTCCAAAGTTTAGGTTTAGGATATCACGAATATTTCTAAACCCACTACGATTGGCATTTTCGCTAACATCAATCAAGCCCTTTTCTGCCTGAGCAATAATTTCATCCACAGGACTAGACGCTTCATAAGCTTGATTGACAGATTCTGTCAACTTAGCAATCAGGCGACGAAGCATAGCCTTCTCTGCTACAATCTTTGCATAGTACTCAGCGTTAGCAGAGGTCGGTACAGAGTTGATAATTTCAACAAGGTAGGATAGCCCACCAATATTTTGCAAGTCACCTTGATTGTCTAAAATCGTACGAACAGTTGTTGCATCAATAGCTTCGCCACGATCTGACAAATCAACCATGGCCTGAAAAATCAAACGGTGAGCATACTTAAAGAAGTCTCGAGAGTCAATATATTCTCGAACAAACACGAGTTTACTCTCATCGATAAATATAGCTCCCAATACTGATTGTTCTGCCAAGATATCCTGGGGCTGAACTCGTAGTTCCTCTACTTCTGCCATCAGATTTCCCTTCCTTTTATAACATAATTACTCAAATCTAGATTAGCCTTCTTTTACACGAAGATTGATGACGCCAGTTACATCCTGATAAATTTTTACAGGAACATCAATCAAGCCAACCGCACGAATTGGAGATTGGACTTGAATATGGCGTTTATCAATTTTAATTCCAAATTGTTTTTGAAGCTCTTCCGCAATTTTCTTGCTAGTAATTGAACCAAAAGTTCTTCCATCTGGACCAACTTTTTCAACAAACTCAACGATTGTTTCTTCTGCTTCAAGTTTCGCCTTGATTTCTTGTGCTTCTGCAAGAAGTTGAGCATGTGCTTTTTCTTCAGATTTTTGCTTGCCACGCAACTCACCAATTGCTTGAGAAGTCGCTTCTTTAGCAAGGTTTTTCTTAATCAAAAAGTTTTGCGCATAACCTGTTGGCACTTCCTTGATTTCGCCTTTTTTTCCTTTGCCTTTTACATCTGCTAAAAAGATTACTTTCATTCTTCTGTCTCCTTTTCACTAAGTTCATTAGAAATAATGGTTTTCAATTTATCACCTGCTTCTTGCAGACTCATATCTGTAAGTCGAGCAGCTGCCAGGTTGAAGTGGCCTCCGCCACCCAATTCTTCCATAATCCGTTGCACATTAATCTTACTACGACTTCGTGCAGAAATGGAAATATCCCCTTGGCGGTTTTTTGCAATGACAAAACTAGCTTCAATACCTGACATGGCCAGCATCGTATCGGCTGCTTTACTAATCACTACAGTATCATATTCCTTAGTATCCTTGGCCTGAGCGACAAGAATAGAAGGTTGTACAGCCTGTCCTTGTAAGATGAGTTCATTCACCAATCGATACTCTTCAAAGTCAGTCGCCGCAAGTTCCTGAATTACAACACTATCACTTCCACGTGTTCTTAGATAGCTAGCTACGTCAAATGTTCGACTGGTCACACGAGAGGTGAAATTCTTGGTATCTAGCATTATACCACCCATGAGAACACTAGCTTGAATACGACTTAGGCGTGCTTTCTTAGAGTTTTGGAATTGAATCAACTCTGTTACAAGTTCGCTTGCGCTACTTGCTCCACTCTCGATATAGGTGATAACAGCATTTTCCGGGAAATCCTGATCTCGTCTATGGTGGTCGATAACAATCGTTTGCGTGAATAAATCATAAAACTCTTTTGACAAGGTTAAAGCGGTCTTAGAGTGGTCCACCATCACTAGCAAGGAACGATTAGTGACCATTTCCATAGCTTGAGTTAGAGGGATGAGTTTTGTTACTCCCTCATTCTCTAAAAATTGAATGGCTCGATGAATGTCAGGAGACATTTGCTCAGAGTCGTAGACTACATAACTATCATCCAAGACGTTGCTAGAGAACAATTGCATCCCAACCGCAGAACCCAAAGCATCCATGTCTAAGTTTTTATGACCAACAACGAAAACATGATCAACACTCTTCAATTTCTCAGAGATTGCCGTCATCATCGCTCTAGTACGTGTTCTTGTCCGCTTGATGGAAGCTGCAGAGCCACCACCAAAATAAATTGGATTCTTCGTTTCATCATTTTCTTTGACAACAACTTGGTCTCCACCACGAACTTCTGCAAGATTGAGATTTGATAAAGCAACTTTACCAATGCCCTCATGATCGCCATCACCGTATGATAAGCCCATACTCATAGTCAATGGTAAATCTCTCTGTTTGGCTTCTTCACGAAAAGTATCAATTACAGAAAATTTATCCTGCATCAATTGTTCTAAAACCGTATAATCAGTAAACAAGTAGAAACGATCCATGGCCACTCTACGAGAGAACATTTGATGTTTTCCAGTAAATTCTGCAACAAAATTCGCAACAAAACTATTAATATGGCTGATGTCTGATTCAGATGTTTCATTCTCTAAATCATCATAATTATCTACCGAAATAACACCAATAACAGGACGACTCGTCACTAATTCCACTGTGGCTTCGTATTCTCCAGAAACGTCAAAAAAGTAGAGTACACCAGAGTTTCTATCTAGATGCACTGCATAACGCTTTTCTCCCACATTGGCATAAATTCCAGGCGAAGATATGGCTGTTTTTATAATTTCTTGAACTTGAGAATGGTCAATTTCTCCATCTTCCGTTGTCAGCATTAACTCTGCATAGGGATTGAACCACTCAATCTCACTACTTTCCATGTTTAGTTTGACAACTCCAACAGGCATCTGTTCTAATAGTGAACTTAAACTATCTTCCGCCTGATGGTTTACGTACTGGATTTGTTCAATTTCAGTTTTCTGATAAGATTTCTTCTGAAAATAAAATAGCAAAAGAAATGCTACCATCAAGAAAAAGTAAACATACTATTGTGACTAGATTATTTTGAAGAAAAACAACCAATACGGTCATGATTATAAAGGAAATCCCAACAAATAAGTAAACAAATAAGGGATTCATTTCATTTTTTTTCATTACAAACCTCTTGCGCATTATTATACCATAAATATAGGCAAAAAGCGAACTTAAGGAAGTTTACAAGGATATTAGACAAGTGTTTTGTAAAGGTTTTTAAAGAACAAAAGAGGGCGATTAAATCGCCCTCCTATAGATATACTTTTATATTTGCCTTAAGAATCTACTCTGTTGGATAGATTATTCGCCTACTGAAATTTCAACGTGTTTAAGACGTTCTTGTGCTTCTGCCACGATTGTTTCGATGATTTCTTTACATGGTTTAATTTCTTTTACCATACCTGCAATTTGTCCACTCATCATTGAACCGTGTACTAGTATCACCTTCGTAAACAGCTTTAGAAAGTGAACCGATAGTAATTTCCTCAAGCTCTTCACGGTTTGTACCTTTTTGTTCTAATTCGATGTAGTGGTCTGTCATTTCATTGCGAATACAACGAACAGGAGCTCCTGTGATACGTCCAGTAACAGCAGTTGCTGTATCATTTGCTGCAAGGACAGCTTCTTTATAAGCATCAGCAATTGGACATTCGTTTGAAGCCAAGAAGATAGTACCCATTTGTACACCTTGAGCTCCAAGTGTAAAGGCAGCAGCCAATCCACGACCGTCAGCAATACCACCCGCAGCGATAACAGGGATGTCAACTGCATCCACGATTTGTGGAATCAAAGCCATTGTGTTAGTTTCTCCGATGTGTCCACCAGCTTCTGAACCCTCAGCAACAACTGCATCAACCCCTAATTCTTGCATCTTTTGAGCATGTTTTACACTAGCAACAACTGGAATCACTTTAACACCAGCTTCTTTCAAGTATGGCATGATGTGTTTTGGAGTTCCTGCACCAGTAGTAACAACTGGAACTTTTTCTTCGATAATAACTGTTACGATATCTTTAATGTTTTTCATCATCAACATGATGTTAACACCAAAAGGTTTGTCAGTTAATTTTCTCAATTCACGAATTTCTTCGCGAAGTTGTTCACCAGTCATGCCACCAGAAGCGATGATTCCAAGACCTCCAGCTTCTGATACAGCAGCAGCTAGTTGATAGTGAGAAATTTGAGCCATAGCCCCTTGGAAAATAGGGTATTTGATTTGTAAAAGTTTAGTAATAGACATATGTTTACTCCTTTATTTTTTTATGTCAGCTGGTGTTTGAAATGTAGCAGGCATTATTTACCTGTACCTGACAAACAAGAGAATTTAGTCATTTGTCTCCTTATACATAACTATTATAAAAAGTCTGGTCTACGATCTTGCTGTTCAGTAAATGGAATCACTGGTGGACGTGAACGCAATACATAGTTTACAAATTCTTTTTCCTTCCTTTATCAAACTCTGCAACTGCAAAAGAACTGATCGTGATAGAAGAAGAATTTATAGTTGTTTTCAAAGGCCTGGCGAAGCCACTTATCTTTAGCTGAAATAGATTTCATAGGGTAATCATCTACAGCTGGAACCCAAAGTGGATTGCGGTGAACGTGTGTTAGCATGAGGTCCCCCATATGGATCATTGTGTCTTCACCCTGTTTAAGCAATATGATACAATGCCCATTACTATGACCGCTAGTATGAATCATTTGAATTTCTGGAATGATATCAATCGAATCTGAGAAGGTTGTAACTTGATCTTGAATCGGTTCCCAATTCTCTTTGAGGTAAGTTCCGCGAGTACGATTATTAGGATTTCTCATCTCGTACCATTCTATATCATTGACAATAATCTTTGCATTTGGAAACTTAGAAACAAGATTGCCCTCAGAATTAACGCGTGTCAGGCCACCTGAATGGTCATGATGCATATGTGTCATCAGTACATAATCAATCTTCTCTGGAGACAAGCCTAAAAGCTCTAAACTCTCTTCGATTTTACTTTCAGATAAAATTCCTAGATTGCGTCTTTGTTTCTCAGACAATTTTGCCGTATCGAAACTCGCATCCATCAGGTAATTCTTCCCTTTGTATTGAATCAAGATGGGATCTGTCAACTCAGACATCATATTGTCTTCATTTGTTGGATAGTATCGAGACCACACAACTTTTGGAACAGGACCAAATAATGTCCCTGCATCAGTTAATTTATCAGCTCCTCGTAGCCATGTCAATTTCATATCGTGAAATTGATACTCTTGCAACTTGAGTTCTGTCATTTTATTACTCCTTTAGCCACTGGTGTGCTATTCTTTTTCGAATTGAGTCTCCAGATTTCCCGTAACTTTCAATAGTTTTAGCATCTTTTAAATAACGATCAATCGGGCTTTTATCCTGTGCTTGTAGCGGACCTATTAATCTGATAATCTCTTCAGAAATTTCAATAGCTACTTTTGTAGTAAATAATTTAATCTGTGAAACATACAAAGAATCATCTAACATTTGATTTTTATATGAATTGAAATACGCTTCTGCTGCACATAGTTTTGTATATAAATCAGCAAATTGATGTTGATAAATCGTCGCATCAATCAACCTCTTACCAAAACCACGTTTCACCTTTAGAAAAGATAAACCTTTTTCAAAAGCTCCTTCGGAAATTCCAATAGAAACTGCGCTTAAACCTAATTGAAGCTTTCGAACAAAGTCATTTAACTGTTCTTGACCAGCTAAAGTCATCCCTAATAAACTATCCTCTGATAATTCAATATTATCAAAAGTAACTGAACTGATTGGTAAACCTTTTAGTCCTTGTTTAGGGATATCTTCTCCAAAGTAAACACCTGGGTCCTTAGTGTCTACGATAAAAAATCCAAACGACGGTTTCTTTTCATCATTTTCTACTTTGGCAAATATAAAAAGTATATCCGTAAAACGGCAATTTGAAACAATCGATTTCTTACCTGAAAGACGCCATCCCATTACTCGTTTTAGTCGCAGTTGTATTCACTAATTCTAGATTTTCGCCAAGATACCCCTCAGAAAAACCTAGACCAGCCAATATCTCTCCTTTAATTAATTTTTCAAGATATAGACTTTTTTGTTTAGAACTACCGTATCGATTAATAGGATAAATCCCATAGCAAGCCTGGGTTAATAAAACTGTCGAAAAAGCAGCAAATTCTTTTGAGATTAAACGAATAAAAGTCATGAATTCTTCGCTTAAAATCGAATCTTCATCCCTTACGATGGATGAAAATATATCAAAAGATTCAATAAACTTATCGAACAATTCTCTTGGAAATTGATTTTTATCTGTTCTATGCTCAAAAAAGCTTGCAATTAGACTGCTTATCTCTGCATTATACCTTTTAGCAAGGTTATCATTGTAGACCATTACTCTTCACCCCAAGCTAATTCTCAGACAAGGGTTGATAATACCCTTTTAACAATTCTTCATACACATAGGATTCGACCTCGTTGTAGGAATCCTTGTACGGTCTACAGAACCAAACATTAAAAGGAATCGGGTCATTAAATCGAACAGTTTGGAAGCGACTACTATCTACAAGAGTTTCAACAGATTTTGGTAAAATTGTAATCAAATCTGTTTGATAAGTAGACTCAATTAAAAAGTCCCAAGTAGATGATAAATAAGCAAATTTAGTATTTATGCGTTGTGAACGAAGTTTCTCAACCACCAAATCATAAGTCGTAAATGTTTTATTAAAGATTGCTAAATCATAATCAGCAAGATCAGACCAATCTAGCGCTTCTTTCTGTGCTAATGGATGATGTTTATCCATATAAGCAACATACTCGTCTAAATGAATAATATGTTGTTCAAATTTTTGTGCATCTAAGTTCGTTGGCTCAATTAAAAACGCTAGGTTTAAATCACCGTCACTCATTTTTTGGTGAATTTCTTTCCCTCCACCCTCTATAACTTGAATATAGATGTGAGGATTGTTTCGCAAAAAATGCGGAAGAGCGTTTGAGAAGAACGTTCTTAATATCAAAGAAGGAATACCAAGATTAATAGTCCCTCTCTGCTTTTGTGATTCAATATGAATCATTGAAAGCATCTCTTCGTGACGATTAACAATTTCTGTGGCAAAACGATAAATCTTTCGTCCTGCCTCAGTCAAACTTTCCAATCTACCATTTTTTCGATTGAATAATTGAATTCCCTCAGCTGCTTCAAAATTTGTTACAAATTGACTTAAGGCTGACTGACTAATATGGATTTTCTTTGCTGCAATCGATAGATTGCAACCACATTCGACTATATTAATGAAATAGTTCATTTGTATAATATCCACTTAGCTATCACCTTACTTCCATTTATTTTTTCACTTAGATACCAATTGATACTACCGCCTAAAAAGGCGATAGTATCGTTTACATATATAATATCATGTTCAGAAGAAAATAGCCAATATTAGCCTAGATAGGCATTGTCTTCACATCTTCTGCAACAATAACGTCACCGGCTGTTTTTTCGAGAACTTCTTCTACAGTTACACCTGGTGCAACTTCTTTCAACAAGAATTTACCATCTTTGAATCCAAAAACAGCTAGTTCTGTAATGACAAGATCTAAAACTCCTTTAGCAGATAGAGGCAATGTGCACTCTTTCAAAAGTTTAGATTCGCCACCTGTAGTATGTTGGATTGCTCCAATAACGCGTTTAGCACCTACCAAAAGGTCCATCGCTCCACCCATACCTGGTGCAAATTTTCCTGGGATAATCCAGTTTGCAATGCTTCCGTCTTGGCTTACTTCAAGAGCTCCAAGAACAGTCGCATCAACGTGACCACCACGAATAATTGCAAATGATGTTTGCAAATCAAACAAAGCAGCTCCTGGAAGGAGAGTAATTGGTGCACCACCTGAGTTTGCTAGGTTTGGATTGTAATTATCTTTAGTTGGTGTTTCACCAAAGCGAAGGGCACCATTTTCTGCTTGAAGGATTACGTTAACACCTTCTGGGATGAAGTCTGCAGAAGCATTTGGAATACCAAATCCAAGGTTTACAACATCACCATCTTTAAATTCAAGAGCAACACGTCTTGCAATAATTTCTTTTGGTTTCATATTATTTTACCCCCGCTAATTTATTAGTCTCTGTCCAGAGGTCACCCATCATCTTGTGGTGTTCTTCTGGAGTTAAGCCTTGGACTACATAGTCAACAAGGATACCTGGAATATAGATGTCATCCGGTTTAATTTCACCAACTTCAACAATTTCATTTGTTTCAACGATAACTGTATCTGCTGCAAGAGCTAGTTGCAATGAAATGTTCTTAGTTGTACCATCAATGTACAAGTTTCCGTACTTATCAGCTTTTGTAGCTTTAATCAATGCTACGTCAAGTTTTAGCGGGTCATAAATGAGGTACTCGCGACCATTGCGAACTACTTTTTCATGTTCATTTTCTAAAATAGTACCAACTCCTGTCGGTGTCAAAACTCCTCCAAGACCTGCTCCAGCAGCGTGAAGACGTTCAACAACAGTACCCATTGGAGTGAATTCTACTTCCATTTCTCCACTAAAGTATGCTTTGAGCAGCAGGAGATGTACCAACGTGGGCAGCAACATATTTTTTAACTTGGTGGTTTTCACAAAGGCGTCCAACACCCACTTCTTTACCTGGATGTGAGGTAACAACTGAAACCAAAGTCAAATCTTGTTGATTTTGTCTAACCAACTCTTCGATTAACTCCAAAGGTTCACCAACACCAAGGAATCCTGAAATCCCTACGACGTTACCTGGTTTTACTTTAGAAATAGCTTCTTGTAATGATAAAACAGCTTTCATACTAACACCTCAATTTTTATTTACGGTTGAACACTGCTTTACGTTTTTCAACAAAAGCACGCATTCCTTCAACTTTGTCTTCAGTAGAGAAGAGAAGAGCTTCAGCTTCTGTCTCTAAACGAATTGCATTCTTAAGAGGAAGTTCTGAACCAACTTGAATGACATGCTTAGCTTTTTCAACAGCCAACGGAGCATTTTTCATGATGCTTTTAGCTAGTTCTTCAGCAGATGACAATAATTCCTCAGCTGGAACAAGTTTGTTCAAAATTCCTAGGTCATAGGCTTCATTTCCTTTGACGATTCTAGCAGTGTAGATCAATTCTTTTGTCTTGCTAGTACCGATCAAACGAGACATTCTTTGTGTTCCTGCGAAACCAGGAATGATACCCAAGCCAACTTCAGGGAATCCTACCATAGTCTTTCAAAGCCAATTCTAATATCCGTTGAGAGTGCAAGCTCCAAACCGCCTCCCAAAGCATATCCATTAAGAACTGCAATAGTCGGTTGAGTAAGATCAGACAGACGGGTAAATGTATCATTGGCATATGTCATGTATTCGAAGGCTTGAATTGGAGACATTTGGTCCATTTCCTTAATATCAGCCCCTGCAACAAAAGCCTTATCACCTTGACCACTAACAATAACAACACGGATATCTTCATGTTTTTCTACTTCATCTAAAACAAGATTTAAATCCGTCAAAACCTCTGAACTCAACGCGTTCAAAGCTGCTGGGCGGTTAATGGTGATATAACCGATACCATCTTTAACCTCTAATAAAACTGTATTACTCATTATTCTCCTCCTACTTTAAGTTATTTTGAGTATAGAGTACTGCGTCAACAAGTACCGATAATAATGTAAGTGCTTACATTATAATAATACCTTATTTATTAACCACCGTCCACTTAATATTTATGCTTATACCTATAAGTTTAACTTATAGGAAAAGCGCTTTTATTTTGATACTTTAGTCTTCTAATTATTTATAATAAAAAAATATCTTACCCAAAAATTCTCCGAAGAGATTTCAGGTAAGATATAATAAATTTTAGTCAATAGAATAAAGTATGAATTAACGTTCTACGATAACTGCAGTACCCATTCCTCCACCGATACAAAGTGTAGCAAGACCACGTTTTGCATCACGTTTTTCCATTTCATGAAGAAGAGTAACCAAGATACGGCATCCTGAAGCACCAATTGGGTGTCCAAGGGCAATAGCTCCACCGTTAACGTTAACTTTTTCTGGGTCAAGACCTAGTTCTTTACCAACTGCACACGCTTGAGCCGCAAATGCTTCGTTTGATTCTACCAAGTCAAGATCTGCAACTGTAAATCCACCTTTTTCAAGTGCTTTACGAGATGCGTAGATTGGACCGCAACCCATCACTTTTGGATCAAGACCAGCGCTTGCGTAAGATTTGATAGTTGCCAAAACTGGAACTCCCAATTCTTTAGCTTTTTCAGCACTCATAACTACAACTGCTGCAGCACCATCGTTGATACCTGAAGCATTACCAGCTGTTACAGTACCATCTTTTTTGAATACTGGACGAAGTTTAGAAAGTCCTTCAAATGAAGCATCTTTTCTTGGGAACTCATCTGTATCAAATACGATAGGATCGCCTTTACGTTGCGGAATTTCAACAGGAACGATTTCTTCTTTAAAACGACCAGCTTCAATAGCTGCAACTGCACGTTTTTGAGATTGCACAGCAAAGTTATCTTGGTCTTCACGAGTGATTCCGTATTGTTCAGCAACGTTTCAGCTGTAATTCCCATATGGAAGGATCCAAAGGCATCTGTCAAGCCATCACGAAGCATAGTGTCTACTACTTGGGAGTCTCCCATACGGGCGCCCCAACGTTGGTTTGGAAGGACATAAGGAGCTTGGCTCATGTTTTCAGCCCCACCGGCTACAACAATATCTGCATCTCCACACAATACTGCTTGAGCTGCCAATTGAACTGCTTTCAAACCAGATCCACAAACTTTGTTAATAGTGAATGCTGGAGAAGCAACTGGGATACCCGCGTTAACACTCATTTGACGTGCAACGTTTTGTCCAAGGCCTGCACCAAGGACGTTACCCATGATAACTTCATCAACTTGTTCTGGTTTCAAGTTCGCTCTTTCGATAGCGCTCTTGATAACTAAACTTCCCAAATCAACAGCAGGAACATCTTTCAAGCTTCCACCGAAGGCACCTAGAGGTGTACGAACCGCTGCAACAATAACTGCTTCTTTCATTATTTGCTCCTTATAATCTTAGTATTTAAAGAATCCTTCTTTAGTCTTACGACCTAGTTTACCAGCTTCAACCATTTTCTTCAATAGTGGTGCTGGACGGTATTTAGGATCACCGAAGCCGTTATTCAATACTCCCATGATTGCCAAACATACATCCAATCCGATCAAGTCAGCAAGTGCCAATGGGCCAATTGGATGGTTTGCACCCAATTTCATAGCTTCATCAATTTCTTCTGCAGAAGCAACACCTTCACCAAGGATAAAGATAGCTTCGTTAATCATTGGGATCAACACACGGTTAACAACGAATCCATAAGAGTCTTTAACGTCAACTGCAGTTTTTCCAATTTTTTCAGTCAATTCGCGAACTGCTTTTACAACTTCATCTGAAGTTTGAAGAGCACGAATCACTTCAACTAACTTCATAACTGGTGCTGGGTTGAAGAAGTGCATACCAATTACACGTTCTTGATGAACTGTAGCAGCAGCAATATCCGTAATAGAAAGAGATGATGTGTTAGAAGCCAAAATTGTTTCAGGAGCAGTAATTTCATCCAATTGTTTAAAGATGCTGAGTTTGATATCTCTGTTTTCTGTAGCTGCTTCAATAACCAATTGAACGTTTTTAGCATCTTCGTAAGAAGTTGAAGGAATCAAGTTACCCAAGATTTTTCCTTTTTCTTCTTCTGACATACGTCCTTTTTCTACTGAACGAGCCAATTGTTTAGTGATATTATCAATCCCTCTTTGTACAAATTCTTCTTTAATGTCATTAAGGTATACTGTAAAACCAGATTGAGCAAATACTTGCGCGATTCCGCTACCCATTTGACCAGAACCAATGATCATTACTTTAGAAATACTCATTTTTTTCTCCTATTCATTTTAATATATAAAGTTTATAAAGAAAGAATCGGAACGGTCTTTCAGCAAATGCTAAGCAACCGTTCCAAATTCATTATTATACGAATTATACGAATGCACCGACACCAGTGAGTTCACGACCAACGATCAATGCGTTCACTTCGTGAGAACCTTCGTAAGTGTAGATTGCTTCAGCATCTGCAAAGAAGCGAGCTACGTCAGTTTCAAGAGTGATTCCGTTACCACCACATGTTTCACGTGCAAGGGCAACTGTTTCACGCATTACCAATGAGTTATGCAATTTTAGCAAGTGCAGAGTTAAGCATCAATTCGTTACCAGCTTCTTGCATTTCTGCGATACGAGCTGAGTAAGAAAGTGCTGCTACTGCGTTAGCTTGCATTCTAGCCAATTTTTCTTGAACGATCTGGAATGAAGCAATTGGACGTTTGAATTGTTGACGGTCTTTAGCGTATTTAAGAGCTGCAACGAATGATCCGCAAGTGATAGCAGTTGCAATGTGAGCAACGTCAGCACGAGTGAATGTCAAGATGCGAGCTACGTCGCCAAATCCGTTGATGTTTACCAAACGGTCTGAATCTGGAACTTCAACATTCTTCATAGTAATGTGACCATTACGTACGCAACGAAGAGAAACTTTGTGAGGGATTGGCTCAGCGTGGTATCCTGGAGCACCTTTACGAACGATGAAACATTTCACGCGTCCATCTTCAACGTCGCGAGCGAATACTGGAACAACGTCAGCTGTGTCTGATCCACCGATCCAACGTTTTTCACCGTTCAAGATCCATTTGTCTCCAACGCGCTCAGCTGTTGTAGCAAGACCACCAGCGATGTCAGAACCTGACAATGGCTCAGTCAAAGCGAAACATCCTTGCCAGTCAAATGCAGCCAATTTAGGAAGGAATTCTTTTTGTTGACGCTCATCACCACCAAGCAAGATTGTGTTGTAGCAAAGTCCACCATGTACTGTGAAGAATGTTGCCATAGAAGCATCGAAACGACCTAATTCAAGGTACAAGAATGCGATGTAAAGTTCTGATGGTTTGTAGTTTCCTTCTCGTCCTTCGAACAATTTAGGGTTGTTCATGATTTGTGCGCCTTTTGCTACAGCGTAAAATTGTTCGAATGGGAAATCAGGTGCTTCCCAATATTCATTAATTACAGGACGAAGGTGTTTTTCAATCAAACGACGAGTTTCTTGTAAAACTTCTGCTTCTCCCAATGTTAAACCATCTGCATAGTGGAATAGATCCTCTGGATATAATTCGCGCAAGATTTCTTCTTTAGTTGCCATCTGTGGACTCCTTTGTAATAAATTAATTTTAGAGCGCTTACATTTTTACGCTCAATATTTGTTGACATGACTATTTTAACTTAAAGCGCTTTCTTTTGTCTACTTAATTAAAGTAAATAGCCCTATAAGTTGAGTTAATACTCCAACTTATATCTTTGTAAAATCAAATAAGTGAGCTGTTTTCAACAGCCCACTTATATATTAAACGACAATATCTTATGATTCTTTTGCTTCAAGAAGGCCAATGTCTCCATCTTCACGACGGTAAATTACATTAGTTGTTTCGTCCTCAACATCGATGTAAATGAAGAAGTCATGACCCAATAAATCCATTTGAAGAAGTGCTTCTTCAAGGTCCATTGGTTTTAAATCAATATGTTTTGAACGAACAACTTTAGCTTGAGCAACATCTGAATCTTCAACTAAAGCATCTGTAAATAATTGGCTAGTAGAAACTTTGTTTCTGTTCTTACGTTCAATTTTTGTTTTATTTTTACGAATTTGACGTTCAATCTTATCTGTTACCAAATCAATGGATCCATACATATCTTGAGAAACATCTTCTGCACGAAGAGTAATAGATCCAAGTGGAATTGTTACTTCTACCTTAGCAGTCTTTTCACGATACACTTTCAAATTTACACGTGCATCTAGTTCTTGATCTGCTTGGAAGTATTTTTCGATCTTTTCGAGTTTAGAAACTACATAATCACGAATTGCTTCTGTTACTTCTAGGTTTTCACCACGGATACTATATTTAATCATATAAGTACCTTCTTTCTAAACATATTTGTTTTTCTATATTTATTATAACGCTTTCAAAAAATTATTGCAATCTTTTTCCTCATCTTACGAGGGAAAATGTTCTAACCTCTTCTGCTCCTGCATTCTCTAGCATACTCTTGACACGATTAACAGTCGCACCTGTCGTATAAATATCATCAATTAATAAAATTTCTTTGGGATCGTAACGCCGTTTTTAATAAAAAATGGGAGTTCTGTGGTTAAACGTTCTGAACGATTTTTTGAAGAGCTTGCTTTCACTTCACTTTTTCCTAATAAATCCAGATAGGATAAACCTGTAGCTTCTATTAAGCCCTCAACCTGATTAAATCCCCTTTTAGAGAATCTCTCTGAACTCAAGGGAATGAGAAGAATTTGAAACTCTTTATACTTTCGCAGTCTATCTTTTAAAATTGAAGCAAAAATCTTTCTAAGAATATAATCTCCATCAAACTTGTAGCGGCTAAAGTAATCCTTCATTGCTTGATTATAAGTAAAAATCGCTTCATGACTGACATCAATCCCTTCTTTACACCAAAGTTGACAATCTTGACACGAGGTTGACACTCCTGCTTTATAGCAGGTTGGACAATGTTCTTCTCCTATTTTTTCGAAACTTGAGGAGCACGTAAAACAGAGCGAATCTGCCTCCTTTTTTAAAAAAAGAAGATTTCTAAAGGTTAAATTACTCCCCAAGTGTTGTCCACATAGTAAGCAAGTCATAAACCCGCCTCCTTATTCATCAACTTAATTTCTTTTATGGCATTTTTAATCGAACGATTTAATCCATCATGAAAGAAAATTAAATCTCCAGTTGGTCTATCCATGCTGCGTCCAACTCGTCCTCCAATTTGAATTAAACTCGATTTTGTAAAAAGGCGATGATTTGCTTCGACAACCATTACGTCTACACATGGAAAGGTAACTCCACGTTCCAATATTGTTGTACTTATCAAGATGGTTAATTCTCTATCTCTAAATGCTTGAACTTGTTCTAATCGATCTTCTGTAACAGACGATACGAAGCCTATTTTCTCATTTGGAAACTGCAGCTGCAAGATTTCCTTTAACTTCTCTCCTTTTTTAATCTCTGAAGCGAAAATGAGTAATGGATAGGCTGATTTTCGTTGTTTTTCTATATAGCTTTTTAATTTGGGTGGTAGACGATGTTTGTCTAAGTAATTGTCCAATTCAGATAGCCAGACTGGTTTGGGAATTATTAAGGGGTTACCATGAAACCGCCTTGGTAAACTTAACCTTTTCAACTCTCCTAAGCGAACCTTTTTATCCAATTCATCTGTAGAGGTGGCTGTAAGGAAAATGCTGAGTCCGTTTTCCTTTACACAATTCTTTACAGCTTTGTAAAGCATCTTGTTGTCAACATAGGGAAAAGCATCAACTTCATCAACTATTAGTAAATCAAAAGCTTGATAGAATTTTAATAACTGGTAAGTCGTTGCAACAACTAGAGGTGTCCGAAAATATGGTTCAGATTCCCCATGTAACAACGCGATTTTACAGGCAAAATCATTTTGTAGTCGTTTATATAACTCCAAACAAACATCTATCCGGGGGCTCGCTAAACAAACTGCCCCACCATCATTAATGACTTTTGCCACAACTTCATAAATCATCTCTGTTTTCCCAGCGCCAGTCACGGCATGAACTAAAGTTGGCTGCTGACTTTCTACAGCTTTAAGTAATCCTTTTGATACTTTCTCTTGAAATGGAGTCAATTGTCCCTGCCATTTAAGAACCTTTTGTTTTGGAAATTCTTCCTGAGGGAAATAATATAAACCTTGATCACTCCTAACTCGCTTCATCAACAGACATTCTCGACAGTAGTATGCATCAATGGGCAATAACCATTCTTCTTGAATCACACTATCACATCGTTGACAAACTAGTTTTCCCTTCTCTTTTCGCATGCTTGGGAGTTTCACTGCTAACTCACGCTCTGCTACACTTAATTCCTCTTCAGTAAAAAGACGTCCTAGATAATTTGGATCTATTTTCATACTTCTTTATTCGTAAAATCTAGAACTTTATCCTATTTTTTAGTACAATAAAAATATGGAATGTAGAACAATTAAAGATGACGGACAAGTCCAAGAAGAAATCAAAAAATCACGCTTTATTTGCCATGCAAAGCGCGTCTATAGTGAAGAAGAAGCTCGAGCTTTCATCACTGCTATTAAGAAAGAACACTATAAAGCGACCCACAACTGCTCTGCTTTTATTATCGGTGAGCGGAGTGAAATTAAACGAACTAGTGACGATGGAGAGCCTAGTGGTACTGCCGGCGTACCTATGCTAGGTGTTCTGGAAAATCACAATTTAACCAATGTCTGTGTAGTTGTTACCAGATATTTTGGTGGTATCAAGCTTGGAGCTGGTGGTCTTATCAGGGCTTATGCAGGTAGTGTTGCTCTTGCTGTCAAAGAGATTGGAATTGTAGAAATTAAAGAACAAGCAGGGATTCAGATTCAAATGAGTTATGCTCAATATCAAGAATATGGCAATTTTCTTAAAGAACATAATCTCATGGAACTTGAAACAAATTTCACTGATCAGGTCGAAACAATCATTTTTGTTGATAAGGAAGATAAAGAAACTATCAAAGCTTCTCTCATAGAATTTTTCAATGGGAAAGTCACCTTAACAGATCAAGGTTTACGAGAAGTCGAGGTTCCTATAAACTTAGGATAAAATAACGGAAATACTGCCTTATTTATCTAACCTTACTCTTTTATATCCGATATAAAAAAATCCTATCGCTTCGATAGGATTTCTATATTTTACAAAAGGTAAAGTTAGCGTTATACTAGTAGCATCTTATATATAGAGGTGCTAATATGGCGATTTATAACAATATCACTGAACTTGTCGGTAGAACACCGATTGTTAAATTGAACAACATCGTACCTGAGGGTGCAGCAGATGTTTACGTAAAACTAGAAGCCTTTAACCCAGGGTCATCCGTTAAAGACCGCATTGCTCTAAGCATGATTGAAAAAGCTGAAGAAGAAGGTAAACTCAAACCAGGTTCTACCATTGTGGAAGCAACAAGTGGTAACACTGGTATCGGTCTTTCATGGGTCGGTGCTGCTAAAGGTTACAAAGTTGTCATCGTTATGCCTGAAACAATGAGTGTTGAACGCCGTAAAATCATCCAAGCTTATGGTGCTGAACTAGTCCTCACTCCAGGTAGCGAAGGAATGAAAGGCGCTATTGCTAAAGCTGAAGAAATCGCTGCTGAACGTGATGGTTTCCTACCTTTGCAATTTATCAACCAAGCTAACCCAGAAGTTCACGAAAGAACAACAGGAGCTGAAATTCTAGCTGATTTCGGAGCTGACGGTTTAGATGCCTTTGTTGCCGGTGTTGGTACTGGAGGAACTATTTCAGGTGTTTCTCATGCTCTTAAAGCTGCGAATTCAAACATTCAAGTTTTTGCAGTTGAGGCAGACGAATCAGCTATCTTATCAGGTGAAAAACCTGGACCTCATAAAATTCAAGGTATCTCTGCTGGATTCATCCCAGAAACACTTGACACAAAAGCTTACGATGGTATCGTTCGCGTAACATCAGACAATGCTCTTGCACTTGGTCGTGAAATCGGTGGAAAAGAAGGGTTCTTAGTAGGTATTTCTTCTGCTGCAGCTATCTATGCAGCAATTGAAGTCGCTAAAAAACTTGGAGCAGGTAAAAAAGTCCTTGCACTTGCACCAGATAACGGAGAACGTTACCTATCTACAGCACTCTATGAATTTGAAGTGTAGTCTCCTAAATACACCAATTAGAAAAAAAGCAACATGCTAAGCATGTTGCTTTTTCTTATGTTCTATTTTTAATAATTGCTAATACATCTGCGACGCTGTTGAGGTTGTCGATTTCTTCATCACTAATTTCGATTCCAAATTCGTCCTCAATTGTTAGGATAAATTCCATCAAATCCACAGAGTCAGCATCCAGATCATCCTTCAAACTCAAGTTTTCAGTAACGACAAAGTCTTCTCCTTGACGTTCTTGGATAATCGTAACAACACGGTCAAAAATTTCTTTATCTGTCATATTATTCTCCTGAAAATTCACGCGCAGTTTGTGCTACTACATCAGTCTCAAGCATGGTACGAATCTGACGAAGTGTACTGTATACAGCCTTAGCATCACTCGAACCATGAGTCTTAACAACCGGTGCCTTAACACCAAACAAGACGGCACCTCCAACATCTGAATAGTTGAGCTGCTTTTTCAAACCTCTGAGATTATCCTTGAGAAGGAATGCACCGAGCTTGGCTCTAAGTCCACCACCTACAATGGCATTCTTAAGTAATCCCATGATCCCCATAGCAGTACCTTCAATAGCTTTGAGAACAGCGTTTCCCGTGAAACCATCGGTTACGACTACATCTGCAACACCATCCATCAAGTCACGTGCTTCCACATTCCCGACAAAATTCAAACTCTCGTCAGCTGCTAATAAGTCATAGGCTTCCTTGCGTAGTGGATCTCCCTTACTACTTTCTGTACCGTTGTTGAGAAGGCCAATACGGGGATTTGCAATACCACGAACATTCTTAGCGTAGAAAGAACCTAGAATTGCGTATTGATGGAGGTGATGAGCTGTGTTTTCGGCATTAGCTCCGAGATCCAGCATATCAAAACCCTTACCATCAATCGTTGGCAATGTTGACATAAGCCCAGGTCGGTCGATATTTGATACGACCAACGATGAAAAATCCTGCCGCTAACAAGGCTCCTGTGTTACCAGCAGAGAGAACAGCGTCTGCTTCTCCGTCCTTAACAGCCTTAGCAGCCAAGACCATACTGGCATTTTTCTTTTTGCGGATAGCTTTTGTAGGCTCGTCGTCAGAGTCAATTTTCTCATCTGTATGGATAATGCTGACACGTTCTGTAGCTGTTAGATATTGCTTGATTTTACTTTCGTCTCCGTAAAGTTGAATCTCAATATCTGAAAAGTCAGCAAGGGCTTGATTGACACCCTCTACAATAGCTTGTGGTGCGTAATCGCCACCCATTGCATCTACTGCGATTTTTTTCATTTGTCTTCCTCTTTTAGTAATTGTCCCCAGTCGGCTAGGGAATCAATAAATTTCTTTGATTTTAGGTGAATACCGACATATTCCTCGTAAATTTGGTCTATAAACTTACGCAAATCTTGCTTGATTTCAGACTTAAGCGAGATAGTCTCCAATGTCTCAAAATCAATGGCTTGAAATTGATTGAGCAGATAAGGAATATTCGGATTCAAACGGCATCGTTTTTCATCTTCGTGGTAATGATCTGGGCAAAGGCAGGCACCGTACTTGAAAGAAAAATCAAAGGCCTGCCCAACACGATGGCAGAAAGTACACTCATTAAAGTTAAGACTAATCCCAAAACGTGTCAAAATTTGAATTTCAAAAATATTGGTCAAAACCTGATAGTCTAAGCCCTCTTCCATCAACTCCAAAGTCTTTTGCAAAAAAGCAAATAAGGGTGCGTCCTGCTGATTATCCTGCAAACTAGCATCTGCCAAGGCTGCAACATAGGTTGCATATGCCATAACAAAGAGGTCGCTATTGATTTTCGGGAAAGTCTTTACCTCATGGTAATCCTCGATATAGCTGAGTCCATCATCGTTACTTTTTAGGAGAAAACGAGCCAGCACCAAGGGTTGAATGACTGGAGCAAGTTTAGATTTACTAGCATGTTTCACAAAAAACATCCGTTTCCCAGCTTGCTCTGTAAAGATTTTGACCAGCTTATCATCCTCACGAAAGTTACGATTGTAGAGCACCAGGCCTTGACTCGTAATAGACTGAATCATGCTTCCTTCATATACTCCTCAAGTCGTTTCATGGCTTCTTTAATCGTTTCCATGCTGGCTGCATAAGATAGGCGAACATACCCTTCTCCGTACTGACCAAAGGCAGCACCTGGGATAAAGGCAACAGCCTTCTTATGAGCAAAATCTTTTAGAAAAGCAAAAGAATCTTGATTGTAACCTGCAGGAATCTTAGCAAAAATGTAAAAAGCACCATCTGGTTTGATAATCTCAAAGCCAAGGTCCGTCATCTTCTCGATAATGTAGTCTCGACGCTTGATATACTCCTTCTTCATCGGTTCTGCATCATCTTTACCAGCTGTCAAAGCTTCCACTGCAGCATGTTGCGCCATGGTATTTGCAGCAGTAACCAAGTATTGGTGACTCTTGATGAGTTGAGCTGTGAAGTTTGCTGGTGCAAAGATAAAACCTAAACGCCATCCTGTCATAGCATGAGATTTAGATAGACCGTTAATGATAATGGCTTGATCTCTCAGCATCGTTCCCAAAGATACATGATTTTCTCCTGTATAGGTCAATTCTGAGTAGACCTCATCACAGACGACGAAAATATCATACTTGCGTAAAACATCTGCCAAAGCTTCTAATTGCTCGCGACTATAAGTAATGCCAGTTGGGTTAGCTGGATAGTTGAGAATGACAGCCTTAAGCTTGTCACCTTGCTCTAGTATGGCCTTCTCCAGCATTTCAGGAGTCAAGACAAAACCATTTTCAGTTGTATCAATCTCGACAATCTCTGCCCCCACTAGATTGACAATCGGCTCATAGCCAGGATAGGCAGGAGCTGGCAAGAGAACCTTGTCTCCCTCTTCTAGAATAGCTGTTAGGGTAGCTGACAAAGCCTCTGTCGCACCAATTGTGACCAAGATTTCATTTTCAGGATTATAGTCTAGCTGGTATTTTTCTTTTACAAAATCACTAGCCGCCTGACGCAAGGTCAGTAAACCGCTCATCCCTGTATAGTAGGATTGGTTTTGGTCAATAGCTCGCTTTGCAGCCTCCTTGACATGATCTGGTGTTGTAAAATCCGGTTCTCCCAATGTCAGACGTAACACTCCAGGAATCTCTGAAATAGCCTGGTCAAACTGACGAATCAAGGAAACTTGAATCTTATCTAATTGTTTATTAAATCGTTTGGTTAGGTCCATAGATATCCTCCTTGATTAAAGAACATATATCTATTATACTACAAAAGCTCCTTGACCGCAAAAATCCATTTAGTCACAGCCTATTTCCCACTTTCTATTTTACTTTTTTGATAGACAAGCTTATAATAAGAAGTGCTTATTTTCGGAGGTTTTTATGTCATTTCTATCAAAAAATGGGACCGGACTTCTAGTCTGTCTTGTCATTTCTATCATCTCTTGGGTTTTAGAGGCTTCTTGCCTGTTGTAGGAGCGCCAGTTTTTGCCATCTTTATCGGAATGATTCTCCACCCTTTTCTCACTTCCTATAAACAGCTGGATGCTGGTTTGACTTACAGTTCTAAAAAATTACTCCAGTACGCTGTCATCTTGCTTGGATTTGGACTTAATATCTCTCAAGTTTTCGCAGTTGGAAAATCTTCCCTCCCTGTCATTCTTTCTACCATTTCTATAGCTTTAATTGTAGCCTATCTCTTCCAACGCTTTTTTGACCTCGATACAAAGCTGGCTACCTTAATTGGAGTAGGTTCTTCTATCTGTGGAGGCTCTGCCATTGCGGCAACCGCTCCTGTCATCCATGCTAAGGAAAAAGAAGTCGCTCAAGCCATATCTGTTATCTTTTTCTTCAATGTCATAGCTGCGCTTATCTTCCCGACCCTAGGAGGCTGGCTTCACCTATCAAACGAAGGTTTTTCTCTCTTTGCAGGGACAGCAGTCAACGATACTTCTTCTGTAACGGCTACAGCTAGCGCCTGGGATAGTCTTTATCACACCAACACTCTTGAGTCAGCAACCATTGTCAAACTGACCCGTACCCTAGCTATTATCCCTATTACACTCTTCCTCTCCTACTGGCAAAGTCGTCAACAAGGTAACAACCAAGGAGTGAAGCTTAAAAAAATCTTCCCCGTTTTCATTCTCTACTTTATCCTAGCTTCTCTGCTAACTACCATTCTCACTTCATTCGGTGTCAGCAATAGCTTTTTTGCACCTCTCAAACAACTCTCTAAATTCCTCATTATCATGGCCATGAGCGCTATCGGTCTCAAAACCAATCTCATCACCATGATCAAATCCAGCGGTAAATCTATTCTCCTTGGAGCCCTCTGCTGGATTGCCATTATCCTGACTAGTCTTGGCATGCAAATACTCATCGGTATTATCTAAGACAAAAGGTAGCCTAAAGGCTACCTTTTTATTGTTCAAGAATCAATCGTGTATGTTCTTTCTTAATACAACGATTCATCACAATATCTTCACATCCGCCAGCTCGGAGAATTTCTTCTGCCTCTTGATTTTCAAGACCAAGTTGAGCCCAGAAAATCTGTGCATCTGCTTGTAGAAAGTCACGTGCGACATCTGGTAAAAACTCACTGCGACGGAAAACATCCACAATATCTACATGAAAAGGAATCTCAGCAAGACTTGCATAAGCCTTTTCTCCAAGAATTTCCTGGCCTGCTAATTTCGGATTGACTGGAATGATTCTATATCCTCGAGACTGCATCTCCTTGGATACACGATTACTAGTTGTTTCCTCGCGATCCGACAGACCTACTACAGCTACCGTTTTGCTAGTTGTTAAATACTGACGTACTACGCCATCACTTGGATTGATAAATTCTTGAGTCATAAAAATCCTCCTTTTTCATCATTATAGCATATTTTGAAAGGGTTTGCAGAAATTTACTATAAAAACAAAAATCAAAAAAATCCTCCCAAAATTAAACTATTTCATTTAATTTTTAAGAGGATTTATAAAGATTTTATTTAAAGATTATTCTCTTGTTGGTTTATACTGAAGGCTTTCTCCGTGTTGTTTGACAAAGTCACTCATCTCTGAATCAGGAATTTGTCGAAGGTAGAGATTGGCACGAATCGTATCATCTTCTTCACGACAAGTAGAAAGCACAAGATATTTATCCTTAGCTGATACCTTGACATTTGGTTTCTTAACTTCTGCAGTATCATAAATAGTAGTTAGCTGTTTCTCAAAATCTGCATCATCATCAAAAGAAGTACGGTAAAATGCTGTTTCTTCTGGAACAATAATCATGGCAACAGCTTCATAATAGTACTTTCTCTCTGGAGTTTCAATAACTACATAAGGATGCTCATCAAAATAATCTTGGCGACTGAAATAGTTCACATCTTTAAACATACGGTGGTCAGCCACTTTACTACCACGGGCATGACCAAATAACCAAGTTAATCGATCGCTAAAGTCCTTTTTGTTATCAGCGTCCATAAAGACTGTCCCCATTAAAGGCTCGTTAACCCCATCAAAGCGCTTATCTAAATAAGTCGCATTATCCGTTGTTTGAACGACTGGTTCATCTAACTGTGTACCCGGAATATATACATACCCCACAGTTTCAGAGTTTGTTGCAAGTAAACCTTTAAATTTATTAGAGAGATATTCCTTTTCTTCCTTACTAGCAGTATAAGTTTGCTTTGACGCTTCCTGGGTAACGGTAGTTTCAGTCGTCTTATTCTCACTTGATGCTGAGAAGCTGTTATTATATATAAACAAGCCTCCCAAAGCAACGATAGCTACTGCTGCGATAGAAGCAATTATTTTAGTAATTGGTGTTTTCTTTGTTCTAGAGTGTCCACTCATTTTTCTACCTCGTTATTTACTAAAAAAATCACTGAAACAAAGTTTCAGTGATAGTATACTTCACCAAATAAATAAATTATTTAACAGCGTGTGTTTTTGGAAGGGCTTTTTGACCTGCTTTTGCAGAAGCACCAGCTTTTTTAGCTGCTGCATCAGCTTTTTTAGCTTGGTCTACAGCACCTGGTTTGCCACCTTCTGGTTGCATTGCTGCTTGGTCAGCTGATGCTTGGTCAGCTGATGCTTGATTAGCTGATGCTACAGGAGCTTTACCAGTTTGTGCTGCTTGGTCGTCAGCGATACGTTGTTCATTTGTACGGTTAGCTTCTACACCATTTTCGTTGTAGTAGTTACCTTGAGCCATAGCATCTTTGATGTATTGTTCTTCATATTTTTGACGGTACATGTTACGTACCACGTTGTAAGCTTCGTTGAAAGCAGCATCACGTTTAGCTACATATTCACCGTAAAGGTGACCTGAACCATATGCATCAAGAGCTTGTTGTGCAGCAACTACTGCAGGTTGTTGTGCAGCTTCTGCTTTGATTTCAGCATCATGAGCATTTAATAGGTTTTCAGCTTCGTCAGCTGCATCACGCCATGAAACATATTTCTTTTGGATCAATTGGTTAGAAGAAGCTGGATTTTCTCCTTGTGCAAAAACTGGAGCTGCTGCAGAAAATACTGCAAGAGCTGCTACTGATGATAATAAAACTTTCTTCATTGTTTTTATCTCCTCTTTAATTTTTAAAATTTAATTTATAAGGACAACCCTTATTACATCAAATTATATCATATAAATCTAAGTTGTCAAGCTTTTTTTAAAATAAATTTATTTTTTTCTGGTAAAAAAAATAAGTAAAATTCACTCTAGTTTAAAAAAATCAAATAATATTCTTGAAACAATTGATACAAAAAAATATTTAAACTCCGAACAATACAGACTTCTGTGTTCGATAGGGTTCTGAATTTATAAGCGTTTTTTTATTTCCTCAACTGTAAATTTAAATAGTCTTTTCAATACTAAACAATGGAGAAAGAGGACGTTTTTTTCGTGGATACGGATGATTGCATCGCCTAACAGATGAGCGATAGAAATCTGTTCAATCTTATCAATCAAACGCTCTTCTGGAAGGTAGATGGTATCCAAAACAACCAATTTTTTAATCGCTGATTTCTGGATATTCTCCATTGCTGGACCAGAAAGGACTGGGTGTGTACAGCTCGCATACACTTCAACAGCACCTGCTTCTGCAAGAGCATCAGCCGCATGACAAATGGTTCCAGCTGTGTCAATCATATCATCAATCAAGATACAAGTTTTGCCTTCTACCTTACCAATGATATTCATCACTTCACTAGTATTCATCTTGTCTACACTACGACGCTTGTCAATAATAGCAATTGGAGTTTTCAAAAATTCTGCTAATTTACGAGCACGAGTCACCCCACCATGGTCCGGGCTGACAACGACATAGTCGGAACCAACCATGCCACGACGCTCAAAGTAATCTGCAATCAATGGAGCACCCATCAAGTGATCAACAGGAATATCAAAAGAATCCCTGAATCTGTGCAGCGTGCAAAGTCAATCGTCAACAAACGATCGACACCAGCCACTTCAAGCATATTTGCAACTAGTTTTGCAGTGATTGGCTCACGCGCTCTTGCCTTTCTATCCTGACGTGCATAACCATAATAAGGCATCACAACGTTGACAGATTCTGCACTGGCACGCTTCAAAGCGTCTACCATAATCAAAATCTCTAGTAGATTATCATTTACTGGTGAGCTCGTTGATTGTAGAATAAAGACATGTTTCCCACGAATAGATTCTTCGATGTTAACTTGAATTTCTCCATCTGAAAATTGACGAACAGTCGATTTCCCCAACTCTATCCCAATCTCTTGCGCCACACGCTCTGCCAACTCTCTATTTGAAGAAAGGGCAAAGAGCTTTAAATCAGAAAAAGACATGATTTCCTCCGGTATTTATGTATCACTTGTGTTTTCACAATATTTTCCAACTACCATTGTAGCGCTTTTTTCTCAATTTTTCAATAAAAAATAAGACAAGAGTAGACTTTTATACTCTTGTCTTATGCTATTTTATATTAGTGATATTGAGGATAACAGTTGTCAATCTTATCATCCTACTTCACGGCACATTAGGGAATTTTTTTAACTATAAAGTTAGTATACTTCTCTCATACTCCCTGTATCCACATCGTAAACAGCCCCTGAAATAATAACATCTTCAGGAATTAATGGGCATTCTCTCAACAACTTTCATATCCTCACGGACACTCTCATCGATGTCTTGAAACGGTAAAAAGTCCTGCCCAGATACATCAACCCCCAATTCACATTTCAAATGTTCTTGGAAATCCTCGTTATTGAAGGTTTGAGCGCCGCAGTCTGTATGATGGAGCACCACAATTTCTCTTGTTCCCATTTGTTGCTGGGAAATCACAAGCGAGCGAATCATATCCTCCGTCACTCGACCACCCGCATTCCGTAAAATATGAGCATCCCCTAGAGCTAATCCTAGAGCTGGTGCAACGTGTAAACGCGAGTCCATACAAGTTACGATTGCAACCTTGGTCTTAGGGTTTAATGGATAAAGTGCAAATCTCCATGTAGTTCTACATAAGCTTGATTGGCTTTTAAAAAATTTTCAAAATAGGACATGGCAACCCACTTTCTAGTTTGTCAGATAATTTGAATCTCAAATTATTGTTATCCTATCTTACCATCTTTTACCTCATTTGTCAGCTTTCAGCATTTATATAGAAAACTAGGACAGAGATATCCAGCTTCTAGCTTGGGCTTTCTGTCCTAGTTTTTATGTTTATGATCCTTTTTGGATATACTTGTTGAGTGAGCCTGCAAAGCTCTGAAGATTGAGACTTTGTACATAGACTTCACCAGTACCTCGGAAAGTATTAACAACCCCTTCGCCCGTACCGATAGACTGCCAGAAGCCATTTTTCTAAGTGGATATCATAATCCAAAGACTGGCTCCAAGCCACCACATGGGCATTGTCAATCGTTATTTCTTGGTTTTGCAGCTCAATTTTCTTAATCGAACCAAAAGCATTGGCCAAAAGAGTTCCCTGACCTTGGGTAGTCATCACAAAAAGACCACCTTGCCCTCCGAACAGAGCTTTTCCAATAGATTGACGTTCCATTGTATAGAAGGCCGTACCATCAAGAGCTAGAAAGGCCCCATCATTCAGTCGGTATTGCTTTTCGCCTAACTCAAGAGCAATCACTTGACCAGGAGTATCTGGTGCTAAAGCAAGATTACCGTTGTCAGACTCAGCAACAGCTTGAGTAATGAAGGTACTTTCGCCAGACACCATGGAACGCCCCACAGCTTTGACAAAACGTCCTAAACCAGAACCACTAGCATTGAGCTGAGTATTGAGACTTACATTGGGTGTGTGGTAGACCATGCTACCACGCTGAATATAGACAGTTTCTCCTTGATTGAGTGACAACTCTACCAAAGGAAATTGCATGTGACTATCCATAGAAAATTTCATCAGAAATTCCTCCTTGTTTTAAAAAAATGTTAGCAATAAAATAATGAGTCATCTAAAACTGACCACAACTATTAGGAGAATACTTTTTTTCAAGACTTCCTGAATCGTCGTTACCCCAATCACCTGAATTTCCTTCGGCGGCTTAATGCCTGTCAAAAGAATTTTTTTGGGTACATAAATTTTTGTAAATCCAAGTTTAGCAGCTTCATTGATGCGTTGCTCGATACGATTGACCCGTCGGATTTCTCCCGTTAAGCCCAATTCTCCCACAAAACATTCTTGAGGATTGGTTGGTTTGTCCTTGTAGCTCGAAGCAATAGCCACTGCAACAGCCAGGTCAATAGCAGGTTCATCTAATTTGACACCACCAGCTGATTTAAGATAGGCATCCTGATTTTGCAAGAGAAGCCCTGCTCGTTTTTCCAAAACAGCCATAATCAAACTAGCACGATTGAAGTCAAGGCCTGTCGTCGTACGCTTGGCATTTCCAAACATGGTCGGCGTCACCAAGGCCTGCACTTCAGCAAGAATCGGACGAGTCCCTTCCATAGTCACAACGATGGACGAACCAGTCGCTCCATCCAAGCGTTCTTCCAGAAATACCTCACTTGGATTGAGAACCTCAACCAAGCCACCTGACTGCATCTCAAAGATTCCAATCTCATTGGTCGAACCAAAGCGGTTTTTGACAGCTCTCAAGATACGGAAGGTATGGTGGCGCTCCCCTTCAAAGTAAAGCACCGTATCTACCATATGTTCCAACATACGCGGTCCCGCCAAGGTTCCTTCCTTGGTCACATGCCCCACGATAAAGATAGCGATGTTATTGGTCTTGGCTAGCTGCATGAGCTCTGCAGTTACTTCCCGCACTTGAGAAACCGATCCCTGCACCCCTGAAATTTCAGGAGACATAATCGTCTGTATTGAGTCGATGATGAGAAAATCTGGTTGGATTCTCTCTACCTCTGCACGAACACTCTGCATATTGGTCTCTGCATAGAGATAGAATTCGCTATCAATATCCTCCAAGCGCTCTGCACGGAGTTTAATCTGCTGGGCAGACTCCTCCCCGCTGACATAGAGAACTGTTCCTACTTGAGACAGCTGGGTTGAGACTTGTAGGAGAAGAGTTGATTTCCCGATTCCAGGATCCCCACCGATAAGGACGAGACTTCCTGGTACCACACCGCCTCCAAGGACGCGGTTAAATTCCTCCATCTCGGTCTTGGTTCGATTGACATTGATGGAAGTCACATCTGCCAATTTCATGGGCTTGGTTTTCTCACCTGTCAAGGACACACGCGCATTTTTGACCTCTGCAATCTCGACCTCTTCGACAAAAGAAGACCAAGCTCCACAGTTGGGGCAACGTCCTAAATACTTAGGTGAGTTGTACTCACAATTTTGACATACAAATGTCGCTTTTTTCTTTGCTATAATTCTAATCCTCTCATTATAAAATCTCTTATTCTTTTCACGTCAACAACTATCTTGTTTCAGAACAGTTAGTCCACCGTCATCCGCATGGACATAATACCGACCATCAGGACTAAAACCAAAAATATATGGTAAATAACCTTTATAAATTTGACTTTTAGCTTCCTCACCTTTCCCCCAATAAATGGTTAAAATTGGATATTCTTCAGATTGGTCTTTATCCATTATCACTCTGACGTCTTTACCATTATCCAGAGGGAGACTCCCTCCATATTGACCAGCAATACGAATAGGAGTATCATAGCCCTCACACATGGCTATCAATTCCATTTCATCATAATCTCCCTCTACTGGAGTAATTTGACCGTTTTCACTATCGATAATTGACATATATTCTGAAGAAATGCAAAGAATTTTATGATAGGCTCCAGGGAGAAAAGCTAGGTAAAGAAAACCTCCAATACTAATCTCATAAACTTTCTTATAGCCTTGACAATTTTCTGCCGTAAAAGCTTGAAAATCTTTGTAGCTCATTACTTTCTACTTCTTTCTATAAATCAAGCTCACACTCAATCACTTGGCAAAAATCAATCTTCTCGTCTGGTACAAATTGGCGCATGAGCATGCGATGGGTGACAACTACCACAGTTTTATGGTCCCGATACTTAGCCATAGATTCAAGAAAGCGAGCTCTCATCTCCTCAGCTGTTTCATAATGGATTGGACTATCTGGGAGTATGGCCCCATTATGTTCTAAAAATAGAGTTCTAGCTCGTTCAAAGTTCTCTGTACCTGTTTCGTAGACCTGCCATTCGTGCAATAAAGGCTCTACTCTCAAAGAAAGTCCAGTAGCACGAGCCACATAGCTAGTAGTCTCCAAAGCTCGCGTCACTGCAGAAGACACCAGTATATCAGCTGAGCCAAACAAAGGATTTTGATAAAGTTCCTGAGCTTGTTGTCTTCCTTTCTCAGATAAGGGGGCCAAATCCATTCCGAATCCAGTATAGGAGCGTTCCTCTAACTCGCGATAATCTGGCTCTCCATGACGCACAAAGATAATCTTCATCCTAGTGCCCCGTCGATCCAAAGCCACCAGTCCGAACACCGTCTGCCTCATCTCCATCTGCGATTAAAAATGGTGCAAAGACAGCCTGAACTACACGTTCCCCAACTTCAAGAACAACTTCCTGATCGGTAATATTTTTCATTTGAGCAAAGATATGTCCTTCATTCCCAGGATTCCCATAGTAGTCCCCATCAATGACACCAACCGAGTTAATTAAGACTAAGCCCTTCTTACGAGGATTTGAAGAACGATCATAAAGGTAGAGAACCTCAGTTGGTTGCATATATGCCTTAACCCCTGTCGGAACCAAGACAATCTCTCCTGGAGCAATGACAGTGCGTTCTGCAACCTTTAAGTCGTATCCAGCTGCATGAGCCGTCTCACGCTTAGCAATAAATTTTCATCTGTAAAACTAGAAACTAATTCAAAACCACGAATTTTCATATTTCCCTCTTTTTAATCTTTTATTCTAGGCTATTTTATCTTATTTATTCGAAAAAAGCACGAAAAAAGAGCACACAATTCACACTCGCTTAGGGCTGCTGGATTCCTCCCCTGACCCGCTTCACGCAGAACTGTTGCTCCACTAGTTATTATACCACATTCCCCTCTATTTTAAAAGAGAAATTATTTTTTACGTCGATTTCGGAAAAAGTCCTGCATAATCTCTGCACACTCATTCTCTAAAACACCTGTTTCAACGTCCACGCGGTGATTGAGTCTCTCGTCTGTTAAGATATCATACAAGCTCCCGGCAGCGCCAAATTTCTGGTTTTTAGCCCCGTAGACCACGTTTGGAATGCGGGCGAGGCCAATTGCCCCACTACACATAACACAGGGCTCTATGGTCACAAAAAGCGTACAATCAAGCAAGCGCCAACTCTCTTCGCTTAAATTCGCATTCTCTATGGCCATTATTTCCGCATGCATGACTGCACGTTGCAACTCCTCGCGCGCATTGTGTCCTCTTCCAATGACTTTTCCGTCCTTGACAATGACACAACCAATTGGGATTTCATCATGCTCTAAAGCAATCTCTGCCTCCTTTAAGGCCTCTCTCATAAAAACTTCTTTTTCTTCAAGCGTGTAATTCATTTTTTCTCTCTTCCAAGCTATCAATTCTAACATTATACCACGTTTTTGAAGACAAAAAAAGCCACCGAATGCGGTGACTTTATAGGGAGATTATTATGAAAAAGAAAAGTTTAGGAAATTTGTTACAACAAGTTAGGAGGTCTTCTTGTAACTATCTATAGTATAATCGACCTATCTTAAACAAATCTTAAAAATCTCTTATGACCAAACACTTTCTAAAATATTAGTTTGTTCACGACCTGGACCTACTGAGAATGTAGAGATACGAACACCTACCAACTCGCTTACACGACGAACATAGTTGCGCGCATTTTCAGGAAGGTCTTCTAAATTACGAACTCCTGTAATATCTTCTGACCATCCTGGTAGTTCTTCATAAATTGGTTTACAACGTTTCAATTGTTCAAGACTTGCTGGATAGTAGTCAATACGTTGACCGTCAAGATCATAAGCCACACAGATTTTCACTGTATCCAAACCACTTAAAACATCAATAGAGTTCAAAGAAAGATTCGTGATACCAGAAACACGACGGCTGTGACGCATAACAACTGAGTCGAACCAACCCACACGACGTGGACGACCAGTAGTTGTTCCATATTCATGACCCACTTCGCGGATACGGTCCCCTACTTCATCAAATAGTTCAGTTGGGAAAGGACCATCACCAACACGACTCGTATAGGCTTTTACATACACCTACAACCTTGTCAATCTTACTTGGACCTACACCTGAACCAATGGTTACACCACCGGCTACTGGGTTTGAAGAAGTAACAAAAGGATAAGTACCTTGGTCAATATCTAACATGACACCTTGAGCACCTTCAAAGAGAACACGTTTCCCATTATCAAGCGCATCGTTCAAAATAACCGAAGTATCCGTCACATACTGCTTGATTTGTTGACCGTATTCATAGTATTCTTCAAAGATTTCGTCAACTGACATAGGATTACTATCATACAATTTCACAAATTGACGGTTCTTTTCAGCAAGATTACGTTCTAAACGCTCACGGAAAATCTCTTTATCCAAAAGGTCTGCAATACGGATACCAACACGAGCTGCCTTATCCATATAAGCAGGGCCAATCCCTTTAATTGTAGTCCCAATCTTATTATCACCCTTAGCTTCTTCTTGCAAGCGATCCAGCTCGATGTGGTAAGGCAAAATAACATGTGCACGATCAGAAATACGTAGATTGTCTGTTGTAACTCCTTCATCGTGAAGATAAGATAATTCTTTTACAAGAGATTTCGGATTAACTACCATTCCATTACCAATTACGGAAATCTTTTCAGGGAAGAAAATTCCAGATGGAATTAAATGCAATTTGAACTTTTTCCCATCAATAACAATGGTGTGGCCTGCATTGTCACCACCTTGGTAACGAGCAATCACTTCCGCATTAGCTGAAAGAAAATCTGTAATCTTTCCTTTACCTTCATCACCCCATTGGGTTCCTACAACAACAACTGAAGTCATATTAAAATTTCGTCTGAGCCTATTGGCTCGTCCTTTCTCATATACATGGTGGGACTCTCACCCACAATTATATCTTACAATTTATTATAAGAAAAAGCTTATTTTATCAAGGATAAATGCTAGAAAAGATTAGTGATTTTCTTTTTATTTTTTTAAAATTGAAAAAAACAACAATAATTTAGCTTATTCTATATAAATTTAAATAAATTATTAAAATTGTTCGTAAAAAAATGAAAGAAAAGGAATTTAAAATGAATAATTTAAATTCTTACCTAGTAGATAATTGAGGTAAAGACGATATGCAGCTCTAAAATGACAGAGAAGAAAATCATTCTCATTCTTTATCCTAAAACGAATTAAGTAATATAGTAAAAAAATTTTTAGATGAAGTAATTCCCATTCATCATTACTTTGTAGAAAAAAAATGAATATTCTTCTTCGACTTGTTTTTAAAAAAACTAAAGAACGATCGTAGTATTTTTTTGAAGCATATAAAAAACCTTTCTTATTGATAAAAAAAGTTTATCAGAAAGGAATACTAAAATGAACATAAATCCTATAAAGTAAAAATCAAAAGCTAAACTAACATAAAAAAGAGAAAATAGGTATTGATAGGTAAAAAAATAAAAGTTCAAAAAGAAATTATAAAATAAAAAAACGTTCCTTAGAACGTTTAGATACTCCGCCAGTAGGACTCGAACCTACGACATCATGATTAACAGTCATGCGCTACTACCAACTGAGCTATGGCGGATAACAGCTAAGCGACTTCCATATCTCACAGGGGGCAACCCCCAACTACTTCCGGCGTTCTAGGGCTTAACTTCTGTGTTCGGCATGGGTACAGGTGTATCTCCTAGGCTATCGTCACTTAACTCTGAGTAATACCTACTCAAAATTGAATATCTATCAAATTCCAAGAAAACCTTCGCTTTCGTATTCTCAGTTACTTTGGATAAGTCCTCGAGCTATTAGTATTAGTCCGCTACATGTGTCGCCACACTTCCACTTCTAACCTATCTACCTGATCATCTCTCAGGGCTCTTACTGATATAAAATCATGGGAAATCTCATCTTGAGGTGGGTTTCACACTTAGATGCTTTCAGCGTTTATCCCTTCCCTACATAGCTACCCAGCGATGCCTTTGGCAAGACAACTGGTACACCAGCGGTAAGTCCACTCTGGTCCTCTCGTACTAGGAGCAGATCCTCTCAAATTTCCTACGCCCGCGACGGATAGGGACCGAACTGTCTCACGACGTTCTGAACCCAGCTCGCGTGCCGCTTTAATGGGCGAACAGCCCAACCCCTTGGGACCGACTACAGCCCCAGGATGCGACGAGCCGACATCGAGGTGCCAAACCTCCCCGTCGATGTGAACTCTTGGGGGAGATAAGCCTGTTATCCCCAGGGTAGCTTTTATCCGTTGAGCGATGGCCCTTCCATACGGAACCACCGGATCACTAAGCCCGACTTTCGTCCCTGCTCGAGTTGTAGCTCTCGCAGTCAAGCTCCCTTATACCTTTACACTCTGCGAATGATTTCCAACCATTCTGAGGGAACCTTTGGGCGCCTCCGTTACCTTTTAGGAGGCGACCGCCCCAGTCAAACTGCCCGTCAGACACTGTCTCCGATAGGGATCACCTATCCGGGTTAGAGTGGCCATAACACAAGGGTAGTATCCCAACAACGTCTCCCTCGAAACTGGCGTCCCGAGTTCATAGACTCCTACCTATCCTGTACATGTGGTACAGACACTCAATATCAAACTGCAGTAAAGCTCCATGGGGTCTTTCCGTCCTGTCGCGGGTAACCTGCATCTTCACAGGTACTAAAATTTCACCGAGTCTCTCGTTGAGACAGTGCCCAAATCATTACGCCTTTCGTGCGGGTCGGAACTTACCCGACAAGGAATTTCGCTACCTTAGGACCGTTATAGTTACGGCCGCCGTTTACTGGGGCTTCAATTCATACCTTCGGATTACTCCTAAGCACTCCTCTTAACCTTCCAGCACCGGGCAGGCGTCACCCCCTATACATCATCTTACGATTTAGCAGAGAGCTGTGTTTTTGATAAACAGTTGCTTGGGCCTATTCACTGCGGCTGACGTAAAGTCAGCACCCCTTCTCCCGAAGTTACGGGGTCATTTTGCCGAGTTCCTTAACGAGAGTTCTCTCGCTCACCTGAGGCTACTCGCCTCGACTACCTGTGTCGGTTTGCGGTACGGGTAGAGTATGTTTAACGCTAGAAGCTTTTCTTGGCAGTGTGACGTCACTAACTTCGCTACTAAACTTCGCTCCCCATCACAGCTCAATGTTATAGAACTAAGCATTTAACTCAGTTCACACCTCACTGCTTAGACAGACACTTCCAATCGTCTGCTTTAGTTAGCCTACTGCGTCCCTCCATCACTACATACTCTAGTACAGGAATATCAACCTGTTGTCCATCGGATACACCTTTCGGTCTCTCCTTAGGGTCCCCGACTAACCCAGGGCGGACGAGCCTTCCCCTGGAAACCTTAGTCTTACGGTGGACAGGATTCTCACCTGTCTTTCGCTACTCATACCGGCATTCTCACTTCTATGCGTTCCAGCGCTCCTCACGGTACACCTTCTCCACACATAGAACGCTCTCCTACCATACCTATAAAGGTATCCACAGCTTCAGTAAATTGTTTTTAGCCCCGGTACATTTTTCGGCGCAGGGTCACTCGACTAGTGAGCTATTACGCACTCTTTGAATGAATAGCTGCTTCTAAGCTAACATCCTAGTTGTCTGTGCAACCCCACATCCTTTTCCACTTAACAATTATTTTTGGGACCTTAGCTGGTGGTCTGGGCTGTTTCCCTTTCGACTACGGATCTTAGCACTCGCTAGTCTGACTGCCGACCATAATTCATTGGCATTCGGAGTTTATCTGAGATTGGTAATCCGGGATGGACCCCTCACCCAAACAGTGCTCTACCTCCAAGAATCTTAATGTCGACGCTAGCCCTAAAGCTATTTCGGAGAGAACCAGCTATCTCCAAGTTCGTTTGGAATTTCTCCGCTACCCACAAGTCATCCAAGCACTTTTTCAACGTGCCCTGGTTCGAGTCCTCCAGTGCGTCTTACCGCACCTTCAACCTGCTCATGGGTAGGTCACATGGTTTCGGGTCTACGACATGATACTAATGCGCCCTATTCAGACTCGGTTTCCCTGCGGCTCCGTCTCTTCAACTTAACCTCGCATCATATCGTAACTCGCCGGTTCATTCTACAAAAGGCACGCTCTCACCCATTAACGGGCTCGAACTTGTTGTAGGCACACGGTTTCAGGTTCTATTTCACTCCCCTCCCGGGGTGCTTTTCACCTTTCCCTCACGGTACTGGTTCACTATCGGTCACTAGGGAGTATTTAGGGGTTGGGAGATGGTCCTCCCAGATTCCGACGGGATTTCACGTGTCCCGCCGTACTCAGGATACTGCTAGGTACAAAGACTATTTAAAATACGAGGCTCTCACTCTCTTTGGCTGACCTTCCCATGTCATTCTTCTATAATCTTTGTGTCCACATTGCAGTCCTACAACCCCGAAGAGTAAACTCTTCGGTTTGCCCTCCTGCCGTTTCGCTCGCCGCTACTAAGGCAATCGCTTTTGCTTTCTCTTCCTGCAGCTACTTAGATGTTTCAGTTCACTGCGTCTTCCTCCTCATATCCTTAACAGATATGGGTAACAGGTATCACCTGCTGGGTTCCCCCATTCGAAAATCCCTGGATCATCGCTTACCTACAGCTACCCAAGGCATATCGTCGTTTGTCACGTCCTTCTTCGGCTCCTAGTGCCAAGGCATCCACCGTGCGCCCTTATTAACTTAACCTTATTTTTTGACCTTTCAGTCATAAACTCTTTATTAATACTACAGCGTTTTCGGTTTATTTTCTTGTTACTATTTGATATAGATATTCAATTTTTCAATGTGCATTACTTGGTGATCTCTCACCAATGGAGCCTAGCGGGATCGAACCGCTGACCTCCTGCGTGCAAAGCAGGCGCTCTCCCAGCTGAGCTAAGGCCCCACAAGACCTCTCAAGACTAAACAAGACCAATGTGCATTCCTTATCCTTAGAAAGGAGGTGATCCAGCCGCACCTTCCGATACGGCTACCTTGTTACGACTTCACCCCAATCATCTATCCCACCTTAGGCGGCTGGCTCCTAAAGGTTACCTCACCGACTTCGGGTGTTACAAACTCTCGTGGTGTGACGGGCGGTGTGTACAAGGCCCGGGAACGTATTCACCGCGGCGTGCTGATCCGCGATTACTAGCGATTCCGACTTCATGTAGGCGAGTTGCAGCCTACAATCCGAACTGAGACTGGCTTTTAAGAGATTAGCTTGCCGTCACCGACTT
>BNJV01001113.1_pt1 | contig 66506 bp, 117 predicted proteins | sample 8540591 | NCBI WGS metagenome assembly BNJV01 (sample SAMD00202457, study PRJDB9452) | human saliva metagenome | host: Homo sapiens
TGTGCCACGTACGTTTCGTCCTGAAAAATCGCGAAACTGTTGGAAAAACTGCTCGTCTTCATCGAGCAAGCAGAACAGCAGCCATCCATATCCGTCCGGACATGGAAAGGATCTCCGCTTGCGCCACCTCAAGAAAATGCGAAAGCAGCCGAAACGTCTGCAAGTAGCAGCCCGTCTTCGTGCATGAGCGAGACTTGGCGAGCGCGCTGCAAAAGGCGTTGGAGAAACCGGGACGAGTTCATCGCTCGCTGGAAAGACTACCAGAAAAGCTCCGCATCATGGGCACGCGCAACAGCTTTGCCAAGACGGATCGATGATGCGACCTTCATGCGAATGAAGGAAGATGCGATGAAGAACGGACAACCGAAACCAGCTCTACAAACATCCAATGCGGCGTCGATGCAGAATTCATCACATGGGCAACGGTGGGGCCGCAACCGACGGACACCACAACGCTCATCCTGTTCAGAGGATTTCGCACATGTGAAGGAACGCTATGCTGCTAGGCTGCGTTGACGCGGATATGAAAGCGAAGAAAACTACGTCTATCTCAAGGTAATCGGCAGGCGGCTTACATCGCCGAACAACTACGAGCGAGCAAAAAGACCCGCGCTTGAAAGAATGACATCGGGCGTTTCTGAGAACATGACCTATCCCAGCGACGAAGACGTTTCCATTCCGCGCCAACGCAGGAAAACCCAAGGTTACGGGCACGAAGACGGTGAGAAACAAGACCGCTATATGAGCGTCAAGACCTGCTACACGGCAGAAGATTGCAACGGCTGTGAAAGGAAAGCTGAGTGCATACGGAGCAGATCAAAACTGCCGTTAGAAGAGCGGACGAAGAGCTTGGAAGTGGGCGAAAACATTCCATGAGGAACGAGCGGTCTTCGAAGGCGCGACTGACATCGGATGAAGGAATACGGCCGAGAGTCAATCGAAGCATCCAAGCGGAAGGCGCTGTGCCAACATCAAGTGCGGAGAGAGCGCCGCCGCTTCGTCAGCCGGCAATGCCAATGCTGTGGAAACGATGCTTCTGGCGATGGCAATACAACTGGGAAAACTGCATCAAAAGATCCAACGAGGATGCGGCGGGCAACATCTCCTTTCCAGTAGACGTGTTGCAGCATAAAATACACGCAGGAAAAGCTGGCATGGTACAGCGTTCCTCTGCGCATCGAGATTCTTTCACCGGGCAGAGTGAATATTTGATCTCACGCACAGCGAGAGGCGCATGTGCACAAGTCGACCCGACTCCGCGTGACAGCCCTCTCGCGTTGACGGCGAGCAGCCATAAACCGCGAAGCGGGGAAAGTTTTCGGATTCTTCTTGCTTTGTTCCGCAAAAAGTCCGTACAATGGAGGAAAGAGGTGATACCATGGACGGATACAGGATCAAGCCTTGGGAAGAGCTGACGATCCGCGACGACTACATGTTCAAGCTCATCATGAACAGCCAGCGCATCTGCAAGAGATTGCTCGAAAGCACGCTTGGCATAAAGATCCGGAAGCTCCGCTATCTGAAACGGAACGATCCATAGCGGCGCCCCTACCGAGCAAGGGCGTGCGGCTGGACGTCTACGTCCGGGACGAGAAGGACACCGTCTACAACATCGAGATGCAGATCCGCCGCCTCGAAGGCGATGCGCTTTTCAAGAGGACGCGCTACTACCAGTCCATGATGGACGCCGACCTGCTCGCGGCGGGAGCGGACTATGACGAGCTGAACAAGACGATCATCATCTTCATCTGCCCCTTCGACCCCTTCGGCGAGGGACGCTGCCGATACACGTTCGAGAACCTCTGTCTGGAGAACAGGGATCTTCGCCTGTCGGATGGCGCGACGAAGATCTTCCTCAACGCGAAGGGCGAAGTCGGCGATATCGATGATACGATCCGCGCGTTCCTGCAATACGTCGACGGCATAGTCACGGACAACGGCTTCGTGCAGGAGATCGAAGAGGAGATCCAAAAGGTCAAGCGCAAGGAAGGAGAGCGGGTGAACTACATGACATTCGAGATGAAGATGATGGAAGAGCGCAGGAGGGACGTCGCGAGGGCATCGCGAGGGACTCCGTGAGGGACTCGAGGGACCGCGAGGGACAGCGCAAAGGGACAGCAGGATGAACGTGTGGCGATCCTTCGCCGCACGGTCACGCAATCGCAGATCCCGGTCGAGCAGGCGCTCGACCTGATCGGCATCCCTGTGGCGGAGCGGCCTTCCTACAGGAGCTGCTCCATGCGGCGCAAGAGCAAGGGTGATAGAGAAGAAGCCCGCCGCCGCGAGAGATCTTTGCGGCAGAGACAAGACGAGAAAAATCCAGCAGGAACGCCGAGCGCGTTCTGCAATACGTCGACGGGTCAGGCGGACAACGGCTTTTCGTGCAGGAGATCGAAGAGGAGATTCAAAAGGTCAAGCGCAAGGAAGGAGAGCGGTGAACGACATGACATTCGAGATGAAGATGATGGAAGAGCGCAAAGAAGGGCATCGCGAGGGGACTCCGTGAGGGACTTCGGCGGGACAGCGCAGCGACAGCAGGGACGAACGTGTGGCGATCCTTCGCCCGCGGGTCACGCATCAGATCCCGCCGAGCAGGCGCTCGACCTGATCGGCATCCCGTGGCGGAGCGACCTTCCACAGGAGCTGCCCGTGCGGCGCGGCGCAAGAGCAGGCGAGTAGAAGAAGCCCGCCGCCGCGAGAGATGCTGTGGGCAGAGACAAGACGAGGTCACGTGGAACGTCTGAAGTGAAGCGCGCGCGAAACCCCACAGCGCATGGGGAAGACCTGGTAGGCAACACCCGACATAATGAAGAAAAAGGCCCTTCGCTGGTTGCTGTGGGTACGCTCGGAAAAGCGCGGATCCCTTCCGATAGACTATATCCCAGTGGAAGGCAGGCACAGAAGGCGGTTTTTATTACGACTGTCACGGACATGAAAAGCGTCTGCTTTTGTTTGCGCCGCCCGTCAAAACAGCGAGAGTCGATCATAAGAGAGGTGCGGCTCGGGCAAAACGCTCGGAAGCCTTGAAATATTCGGCGAGAGGGTGGATTCGAACCCACGGTACATTGCTGCACACTTGACTTTTCGAGTCAAGCACCTTCGACCACTCGGACACCTCTCCTCGAAAGGTACTTCGCTATGGTTTACCACATCTCCCGCCGCTTGTAAAGGGGAAGAAGCGATGTAGCGCATTCAGTCTCGCGAAATCGTGCTGACGACCGCCCGCATCAGTTCTTCCCTTTGCGCGGCGCGCGGGGCCTCGCCCTTGGGGGTGTGCACGCGGCGGTAGCTGCCGTCGGAGCGCATGAGGTAGGCGCGCGTCGGCGAGGTAGGTCGCAAGGAGCGCCGAGGAGACGCTTCGTGCGCCTTCTGGCGCACGGGCGCCATGAGCTCGATGCGGTTGTATGAGGTTTCTCGGCATCCAGTCGGCGGACGAGATGAAGACGTCTTCCTTGCCGTCGTTGTAGTAGAAGCTGTGAAGATGCGGCTGTGCTCCGTGAAGCGTCCGACGACGCTCGCGCACGCGGATGTTCCCTCGCTGACGTCTTTGAGTCCCGCGGCGCAGCACGCAGATGCCGCGCAACGATGAGGTCGATCTCGACGCGCGGCGGCGGAGGCTTCGTAGAGCTTGGCGATGATGAAGCGATCGAGAAGGAGTTCATCTTCGCCACGATGCGCCCGCGCCTGCCGCTCTTGGCGCGCGATCTCCCGCTCGATGCCCTCGGTGATGCGCTCGCGCAGCGTCAGAGGCGCGACGGCGAGGCGGTTCCAGACGGGAGGATCGGAGAAGCCTGAGAGGAAGTTGAAGAACGCCGAGGCGTCGACGCCTGTCAAGGTGTCGGCGGTGATAGAGCCCGATGTCGGTGTAGATCTTTCGCCGTCGAAACCGTTGAAGCGGCCCGTCGCGATATGGCAGTAGCGGCGCAGCCCCTGCATCCTCCGCGACGGATGACCATCGTGATCTTCGAGTGCGTCTTCAGTCCCAGAATGCCGTAGATGACGTGGCAGCCGGCTTCTAGGCGACGCGCCATCAGGATGTTGTTCTCCTCGTCGAAGCGTCGCCTTGACCTCCATGGAGCACGGTGACCTGCTTGCCGTTCTTTCGCGGCTGCTTCGAGCGCGCGCGATGATGGGCGAGTCGCCGGCGACGCGGTAGGAGTGTCTGCTTGATGGCGAGCACGCGCTCGTCGACGGCGGCGCGGGCGATGAATTTTTCCACGATGGCGAAGGAGTCGAACGGATGGTGCACGAGGATGTCGCCTTCGGCAAGCGCTGCCCAGAGATCGCCATGCGCGAGCGTCTCTTCCGCAGGATGCGGCAGAAAGCGCAGGCGCAGCGGGTCGAAGCCCGCGAGGTTGGCGAAGGCGGTGAAGAAGGCGGCGCCGAGCGGCCCCTTGGCTCGGTAGATGTCCACGTCCTCAATGGCGAGCTGCCCTGCGGGAAGTCCCGAGAGGTCGGCGAAATCGGCGGCGACTTCAAGGCGCACGGCAGCGCCCCTTGCGCCTTTTTCGAGCGATTTCGACTTCCGCCAAGAGGTCTTCCACATCATCGCGGATGTCGAGGTCGGCGTCGCGCGAGGTGAAAGCTCCCGCCTGCACGATCTCCCAGCCCGTGAAGTAGCGTGCGAAGAAACGCAGGATGTCTTCGAGGAAGAGGAAGGTCGTCTCGCCCGGCAGCTTCAGAGGCGGTCGAGCGACGGCGCGGCACGGGCACGATCGCGAGCGTCCCGCGTCCTCGCCCGTGTGGCGGAGCTCACGGCGAGTTCAGGCGCGACTGGCGAGGAAGGGGAAGGGGTGCGCGGGGTCGAGCGCCATGGGCGTGACGACGGGAGACGATCTCGCGCTCGAGAGGTCGGCGAGCCAGAGGGCGCGTTCCGCCCGCCAGCCCTCGGGCCGCACGAAGCGTACGCCGTGGGCGCGAAGCTCTCGAGGACGAGCGCGAGGCAGCGATAGACCGCGCGGTACTGGCGGTGCGCCCGGCGCGAGATGGCGTGCATCTGCTCCTCGGGGGAAAGCCCCGCGATGTCTCGATGCTCGATGCCGCTCTCGACGAGGTGCTTGATCTTGCGACGCGGATCGCGAAGAACCTCGTCTAGGTTCGAGCAGGTGATGGCGATGAAGCGCAGCCGTTCGAGCAGGGATCTCCTCGCGCGTCGATTCCTTGAGGACGCGCTGGTTGGCTTAGCCACGAGCATTCGCGGTTCAGGAAACAGGGCTCGTTTCAACATGTCCATGGGTGATTCCTCCTCATGATTTGCGCAGGACAGGCTCGATGCCGAAGACTTCGCGGAGTGACGCGGCCGCGCGGGCGAATGTCCAGCGGATCGAGAAACGTCGATGTTCGGCCTCGAAGCGGACGCACAGCTCCTTCGACAGCTCGGCAGCAGAGATGCGAGATCTTGCCGTTGCCCGCCCCTGGTCGACGCGTCCGGCGAGGCGCAGGATGGCGCGAGCTGAGCATCGTGATCCGCTGCTCGTGCGAAAGACGCGCGTGCTCGTCCTTGCTGCCGGGATTCTCGCGGCTGTGGTAGTAGAGCGATGCTCGCGACGATCTCCTTTCCGCGTCGGAGACGCCGAAGAAATCGGTGCCGCGGATGATCTGATGCGAGTAGCGGCTGTAATGGCGCAGGTTGATGAACTTGCCCGTCTCGTGCAGGATCGCGCGCGCGCAGCAGGAGGAGCGCGCGCGGCGCAGCCCGTGCGCTGCCCAAGGCATGGAAGAGCAGTGCGGCCGCCCTGCTCGACACGTGCGCAGTGATCCTGCGTCGAGGCATGTTTCTCCGCTGTCGTGCGCGCGAGCTGCACCGTGCGTTCCTCCTGCTCGGCGAGGCAGGGGAAGGCCTGCCATCCAGTGCGCCGCGATAGAGTGCTGTAGCTCTTCAGGAAGGTCGTGCTCTTGACGAAAACATGCCTTGACGCGCGTCGTGCGCACGACCTCGCCGTAGAGGGAGGAGCGTCGGCATCAGCAAGTTGGCGCGGCTCTCCGGTGACGGCGCACCGCTTCGCGAGCTTCTGCGGCGTGAGTCCTGCGAAGGAGTCGAGGAAGCGCAGGAAGTCTTCGCCGTGGACGAACGTGATGCGGTTCCGTCGAGCCGGGCGCGAGGAGCGAGGCGACAGTGCGCCTCTAAGCCCCGAGAGGCACGAGGTGGCGGATCGCGTGCTGCTCGATGCTCGGCCAGAGCGGTGAGAGCGTCGCGTGGATGTAGTCGCGCACGGCGGAGGGGAACGTCAGGCTTTCGCGTTCCTTCTCGCTGAAATGCTCCGAGATGCTCAGGCAGCTGCCGCTCGCGACGTTCTGCTGGAAGAGCAGCTTGCCTGCCTGCCAGCCCGTGAGGCCGAGTCCGCTCTGACGTGATGTCCATGAGCGCAGCACGGGCTTTTCGCCGAAGTTCTCCGCGTTTCTCCAGAAGCTCGTGGCTCAGCGCGAAGAACTTGTAGTAGATTTCCTGCGTCATGTCGGCGACCTCGACGGCAAAGCCCGTGCGGATGCGGATCTGGTCGAGGATGCCGAGACGGTTTTTCGACCTCTCGAAGGACCGATGTGCCGATGGCGAAGACTTTCTATGCCGTAGTCGTCCAAGAGCTGCCGAATCCCGCAAGGATGCGGCAAAGCTCGCGGATCGACCGAACGAGAGTCTCCCGTGGCGGAATACCTCCGCCGAACTCCGTTTCCTTGCGCACGCGCTCGATGACTCGACCTCGTCGAGCGCGGCGAACTGACTACGATGATGAGGCTCGTATGCACGGAGCCGATATGCACGACGCCGTGGTGAAACGTTGCTTCTTCATGGACGCGCTGCTCCTTTTCGGTTTCTGTTCATGCTTATCGTTTGAATCGGAGTGCTTGTCAAGAGAGCCGGATGGGAATATTCCAAACGAGCAGGAAATCAGGCGTTCGGCGCGAAATAATCAAAGGATGCTCTAGGGTCGCAGGAAAAACAGAATGGAGGATTTGCAACGTGGGACAAGCTCGAAATGCGCACGCGGGATTTGACGGAGGAAAACTTCCAAAAGCTCGCTGCCCTCCGAATGCCCGTGACGGAGGCGGCAGGAGAAAACGGCGAAATCGTTCGCGCTATTGATGCGGATGCTTCGGCAGGAGATTTCGCTGAAGTGGTGGAAGGCGCGAAGGAACGCTACCAGTTCAACTGGCCGGACAGAAAAAGTCCGTCGCACTCGCGAACGCTCCCATCGCCAAGACCCTGCGTCTTTCGCGGGAGAATTCGGCGGGGGCGTGACTGGCACGGCGGGGAGCATTGACACGGAGAACATCTATATCGAGGGGGACAACCTCGATGCGCTGAAGCTCTTGCAGGAAACGTATCTCGGCAAGGTAAAGATGATCTATATCGACAAAAGCACTTCGAAAATGATACAACGGCAATGGCGACTGAAAGTGCCCTGAAATCAGTGGGATTCAGTGGTTTTACGAGCTGCTCGGGCAAATCGGCTTGAGCGAAATTTGCGCAGGAGATGAAAATAGTCGGTTCGAGAATACCCTGAAACGATAGAAAAAGCTATCGTTTCAGGGTATTCTATCGTTAAAAACTAAGAACGAGGTGAATGCAGGTTTCTGTAAGGCGTGAGGACATATGTACAGCGTGACGCTATGATGTACCATCGCCAGAATCAGGGCGCAAAAAGGAAACTGTGCCCTTTGGCGTGGCGGCTGAACATATGTCCTGAAAGTTTGCAATCTATTCGTTGCTCCTTCACATCATTTTCCGATATTGCTGCATCTGCGCTCACCTCAATCATCTGCGTAACTACATGATTAAGCTCCGAGGCCTTCTTGCTTTGTGATGATAGGGTTTTTCCAGTCTCAGTTTCGATGGCTCTTCTGGCATCTCCAGCTACTTTGCCGCCTCGCTTGGCTATGGAGACATTTTTGAGAAAAATCCTTGCGGCTGTTCTGCTTTGGAGAACTCCTTGGTTGCGGTTTCTGCCAGCATATTCAGCACCAGTTCCGTGGTGCTCATGTTGTCGCTGCAGACTCTCTTTTTGAGCCCTTTCAGATTTTTGTACTGACGGGTGGTCATTCCGCTCCATGCGCGAGTGAGTTCATCGGTTAAAATGGCGTACTCCTTTCCTTGTTTGACGCCGCGCTCTTTCCATTCGTCGGTGAGTTCTTTGCGGGCGCTGATCGCCATGAGCCGCTGATTGATCCACTCCCAGTGTAGCCTTTATTCTCGTATGTGGATATCAATCGCTCGGCGATGAGTTCCGGATCAAGCGTTTCATCGATGCGCTCCCTTCCAACCTGCTGCCAGCCATAGCTTGAGCGGCTCCGGCTTTCTTGGATGGAATAGATTGGACAAGGCGGAGAGCTGCTCCGTATTGGCGACATCCGTAAGGCGGCGTTTGCCATCTGCTGCTTTTTAATCTCAAAGCGTGACAATTTGTCACGGTTTCATTTCCCCTCTTCTTTTTAGGCGCTGTTTCAGTTTTCGCCAATATGCTGCTGGATTTTTGCTTTCCGTCAGCACACTGATCACATCAACAATGGAGAAATACCACGCCTCTTCATCGTTGCTCCAAGCGGTTCGTATGGGTTGCTTTTTCAAAAAGTTGGAGATTTTCGTTGAATGTGTTCTCTTTCATAAAAATAGCCTTTCTGCCTGAGTGGCTGGGAGTCGGAATTGCATACCTCTTTCTGGACACCTTGTCAATCGATGTTTTTGCGTGATTTTTTTCTTCCGTACATGCTAGGCTGCCTTAGGCGCAACATTGGTGTTGATGCCATCGATGACGGCGAGGATGTTTTTAATCATGTTTGGCTCGAAAACTTCACCTATGGAAAGGCCGCCAAGGTTTTCACTGTCACTGAGGTCTTGTCGATCCATTGTGCCGTTTTTGTACCAGCCAATCCGATGATGCACCTTACGAGACCGATTTGCTCTTCGTTATATACGCTTTCGTCAAGAAAAGCAGAAGAAGCTTTTGCGCTGCTTCCTGTGTGAGTCCTGTAAGGCTTCGGACGAATTTTCCCAAAGGCATATCCTGCGTTTCTTCCGGGAGCATTTTTCGATACTCTTCCTCGGCTGCCAACTTCGTGCCAAAAGATTTCTTCTAAGGTAAACAGGTCGCTGTCATCGAGGGAAGATTATTCTGAGTTTCACGAGAACGGGGGTGTTTTCATTTTCCTTCACATAGCGAGAGGCTCGCTCATAGTAATCCTCCAATGTTCAAAAGTTGATACTCATGGACGAAGATATCGAGAGGAAGATTTAAGAAACGTGGAACACATGACGAACAGACAGACAGACCGAATTTATTTTATCCGTTCTTTTACGATAAAAGCACAGGAATTTGCTTGTAGGGAGACAATACTTCCCCTACGCCCGTTGGATACATACGCATAGAACCAATGAAAAGCAATACTGTTGAAGGTACATGGCGCTGGGGCAAGATACCGCAAAAGAGAAACTGTCTTGTTACACGCTCGCTATATGCCCAATAAAAACAATGGAGTATTTTTGAGTGGCAGTACCTTGATAAGCGAGATCTCGTAAAACCCACTAGCGTATGGACGTTTAGGACGTCAACAGTGAGCGAGGAACAGAGCTGTTCTGAAATCTGGGCTTTGACAAAAATCAGTTCCCGAATCCAAAACCAGTGGGCACAATCGAACGCATCCCTGCAAATCGCGACGAAAAAAGACGCCATCGTCCTCGACTCCTTCGATAGGCTCGGGCACGACGGCGCATGCGGTCTGCGGCAGAACCGCGCCGACGGCGGTCATCGCCGCTTCGTGCTTGTCGAGCTGATGGACTACGCCGAGACGATCACCGCCGAGCGCGTGCGCCGCGTCATGGCAGGCTACGGCGACGGAGAAAAAGGTCGTCGAAGGTACGGGGGCGGCTTCTCCTTCTACGAGCTCGGCGCGCCCATCCTTGCAGACGGCAAACTCAACGAAGACGCGCACTCTCGCGGCGATTCAAAGCTACATCTACTATACGGAGACGCGCGAGGCCTGTGCGCCGCAGGAAGAGCCGTACCTGCTCGGCGTAAAGGGCGGTACGGCGTACTACTCATCTACGAGAAGGAGCGCGAAACGACGCTCGACGCAAAGACTTTCAGCACACTCAAAGACACGTGCCGAAAGCTACGTCATCTACGCCGACCTCTGCACCCCTCTCACCCGAGGAACTCGTGCGCCATCACATCTGCTTCAAAAATACCGCGCGACATCGTGCGCATGTGACGAGGAGAACAGGATGGATGGATACAGTCGATGCCATAGTCCATTCCCCTTATATCCTTATTTTGCAGCTCTCGCATCATATCAAACGAGATGCATGAATCGCACCCCCATTTGGCGACAAATATCCGGGATTTTTCACTTTCGTTGTATTTGCCTGCAGGCAAAACTTCTAAAAGTGACCACGGTATGCTCTCCCGCTGGCGGCAGCAATCAGCCAAGGATCGGCAACGGATAAAAAGACTTTTTATATTCGTCTTTATATTGCGAGTTCATTATCACAAGATCAGCGACATTTCGGTAACAATGCAGCACGCTCTCGTTTTCTCCTCACAGGCAATATGTACTTCTCTCCATTGCCTGCGATACCGCCAATTACATTTTCTTGAAACCATACCGCCAGATCATCATGCCCTTGCATAATCTCCCTTTCAACCGCATCAATTGTCTTGACGTTGCTTTTCCTGAAATTCCTGTAGCATGTGATGACCAGAAAGAGGGAACAAGATCATAGGCATAATACCAGATTCTTTGCTGTAATCAAAGTGTTGGTATCAAGAATATATGCCATGCTACTCCTCCCTTCTTCTATGGATTTCATCCGCATCTCAAATGTGCTTCCTCTGACGCCCTTAAAGCTGATACGCTTCGCTATAAGACACATTCCCCTCACGCAACGCCTCTCGAACATATCGGCAAAAACTCCTGCCTGCCCGGTGAGGTGCCACATGATAAAAATCGCCACCTGCGCTTTTTATTTTTCCCTGATGCCGTTTGTTATACAAGGCTATCCGCGAGCGTATTCTTTTCTCGTCGATTTTCCCCAAGGAAAGCGCCATGCGATAAAGAAACCAACGGACTGACCTTGAAAAATCTCTCCAATGCATCGAAATCCTTCGGATTCTTATGCCGTGCTCATTGAACAGCGCGGGGAACTAAAATCTTAGCAGAGAGCGATTACAAGGTTCCGTACGGTCATCCAACCCATCTTGTCCCAAAAAGATGCACCAACTCATGCAGCAGGGTAAAAAGCCTTGCTGCCGGGCGTCGCTTCCAGTTAATAAAGATCACCGGGCAAGATGGTCAGATAAGGCAAATCCCCTGAACTCTTCAACGCGTAACCTTCTGTGCGTGTTGTTCCCCACAATGCCATTGACAAAAACCATTACGCCTTTAGCTTCAACAATATCTAAAAAGTAGCGAAACGCCGCATCCTTGCTGTCAATGCACCTCTCCAATCAGCAGGGAAGCATCAATTCCTTGCAGATTTTCAACAATAATTTCATCCGCCATATCAGTGTGGATACTTCCAATAAAAGGGATCGGCGCATAGCCTTGCGCCTCTTTGTATTCGTGCAGCCATTCTTGCCGCCTGCGAATATCGATCATCGTGTCGCGCAATTCTGCACTATATTCACCAGATGTATCGAGCCTATGGTTCTGAATTGTACGGAAATCGCTAATCGCCTGATTTTTGATCATCGGTTTTCAGACAGCATGAGATAAACCCAAAAAGGGACGTAGGCAAAACCTCGCCATACCCTCCTCTAACTGCTTTGACCGTGGGCTGTTCACTCTTATCCAACCACCGGGGAACATCTTGAACTTCTTTTCAAAGGCATCCATGCCTCTTTGACTGTAATCAACCGCCCACATCAAAACCTCAGGATTGACGTTCACACGAACAGCCGCCATAAAACAACACCTCCTTGCATTTCAGATTCAAATCTCCTGCCAATATCCCTCAAATCCGTATAGATATTCAAATTTTGTCCTGAGACCTCCACTTGTGCATATAAAAGCACTCCTCACGAGATTCTGCTGACTCTTTTATTATAACATAAGCTGTATGCATAAACATCCACTTCATGGACAAAAAGTGCGCCGCCCTTACAGAAAGTTATGACTTTCGCTGCAGATTGGGGAAGTTGTAAAATAAATTGACGCAAAAGTTCCATTTTGGAATCCGTTCAGTTAAACTCTTTAGTTGAACACCAAAAAGCAACTGAAAGAAGGGAACCAAAATGGAACAGATTCATTTCTACACGTCAAAGCGCAAATGGAAACAACTTACGGAAAAAGATCGGTATCATCTGGAGGCTTATTTCAATGCCGGAATGAGAACGCAGGAGATTGCCGAGCGTATGGGGTACTCCAAGCGAACCATTGAGCGTGAGCGGGCATTGGGTTTAACAGAGCAGCTGAAACCAGCGAGCAAGGACATCAAGACGTATGGCGATTTTTCAAAAACAATGGGTCTACCTAGCGGATGTGGCACAAAGGCGTCATGAAGAAAACAGTGCCGGCAAAGGACGGAATCTGAAGATCGGGAACGACCATCGATTGGTGGAGTATATTGAGCACAAGATCAAGAAGGAGAAATGGTCTCTGCAGCTGTATTAGGCGACCTAGAGCAAAAAGGATGGCCGTTGCCGTCCGGATTTGCGTCAAAACCCTGTACAATTATATTGATCGAGACTTGTTCCTTGGAATTAGCAACAAAGACCTGCTGCAGAAAAAGAAAGGGACAAAACAAGCCGTGCGCAAAGTGCGAAAAGTTGCTTTGAACAATCGAGCTGGAAAAAGTATGAAGAGCGCCCGGAACGGGTGAACCAAAGGAAAAGAATTTGGGCATTGGGAGATTGATCTGGTGGTGGGGCGACAAGGAACCAAACCTGTCATCTTGACGCTGGTGAGAACGTCAAACACGCAAATCCATCTATGTGCTCGTGAAAACACAAACCAAAAGGAAGTGTTGCAGGCAGTTCGGCGCGCCCATCGCCGCGTGAAGGGGACTTCACACAAGTGTTTAAAAAGCATTACGGCAGACATTTAAAAAGCATTACGGCAGACAATGGTTCGGAGTTTTTGGATAGCAAAGGGCTTCAAAAAGGCGGCAAAGTGCGATGAAGTGTACTACGCGCATCCTTTCAGCAGTTGGGAGCGCGGGAGCAACGAGAACAGGGAACCGTATTCTGCAGATTTTTTGCCGAAAGGAACGGATTTCAGTGCGCTGAAACCGAGAGGCTGAAACGGATCGAAGATTGGGTTAACAACTATCCGCGCAAAAATCTTCGGCTATAAGAGACTGCAAATGATATGTATGTTGCGGCTGCATAGGCTACCAAAGTTTGGCAGAACGATGCGACAATTAAACTTTGCAATCTTCCCATTTCAGGCTCGCGGCGAAATCCTCTTGACGATTCTTTTCCAGCCTATCGCAGGAGGAAGCGAGGAGCATTTCGAGAACGTCACATGGGGACTCAGGAAGAGGTTCGAGACGGCATGTTCTCCGTTGGCTACTCCCGTTTTCTCGGCTACGACAAGGGCGAGGACGGCAATCTTGCCATCAACGAGGCGCAGGCGAAAACCGTGCGGCTCATCTTCCGGCTTTTCCTTGAAGGCATGACGGCGTGCAAGATTGCCAAGGAGTTGACATCACGGCACATTCTGACGGTCACGGGCAGGGAGAGATGGAACGCGAAGACCATCCAGTGAGCCCTCGCCAACGAGAAGTACACGGGATGTGCGAGGATTCAGAAGACCTTCACGCCGGACTTCCTCGCCAAGAAAAGCCGTCAAGAACTGCAGGACAAGTGCCAGCTACTTCGTGGAACAGAGCCACCCGCCATCATCGACCCTGCCGTGTTCGAGATGGTGCAGCGAGATGGAGCGACGCACACGGGAAGGCGGAAGATACAGCGGTGTAAGTATCTTTTCGGGGAAAATCCGAGTGCGGCGAGTGTGGCGGTTCTTTCGGTGCTAAAGTTTGGCACTCTACGGATAAATACAGACGCACCATCTACCGCTGCAACAACAAGTATGACGGGCAGAAATGCCAGACGCCCCATGTGACGGAAGAGGAAATCAGGAAGCCTTCGTCACGGCATTCAATCGGCTGGTGACGGAGCGGGAGGAGATCATCGCAAATGCACGGCTCGTGCGGCAGACACTTTGCGACACGACGGTGCTTGCGGAGGAGAAAGCCAAGTTGCAGCAGGAACTGGCGGTATTGGTTGAGATGACGGAAAAATGCATCCGCGAGAACGCCCGCATTGCACAGAACCGAAGAGTATCTGCAGCACTACGAGGGGCTTGTGGCGCGGTACAATACTGCAAAAGTCTCGGTTTGACGAGGTGACGGACACCATCTCTGCCAAGGAAGCACAGTCGGAGCAGGTGGCAGGATTCATCAAGAGGCTCAAAGCGCAGACCGATCCTTTGGTGGAGTTCGACAGCCAGCTTTGGGCGAGCATGGTAGAGTGCGTGACCGTGGATAAAGGGCATGACGGTGATGTTTCGTGATGGAACGGAGGTGAAAGTGTAGAATATGGAGCAACAAGAAGATTTTCAAAGGCGAGATTGGGCTTGATGTTGGAGAATGAATCCCTAGAACTCTCAACCCGAGGGAGAACCCATACGTCACATCCGGCGTATGGAATCCCTCGGGTTTTTATGATGGGCGCAGCGGCGAATACGTCATAGGAAAGTGTATCTATCGCACCGCGCAGCCCGATTGCTGCACCTGCGAGCACATGTCCGTTGTAGAGATCGGCACCGTAGCCATAGACTGCACCGACATCGAGTCCAAGGTAGAGTTCTGCCTGCTGCTTTTGGAAATTTCGTCGCAAATTCATTTCTAAGATACCAGCCGTTTGCTCCCATCAGCGTGACCTCGCCATCGAAGCCGCGCACGGTGTAGCGTCCGCCCATGCTGATCATATCCACGCCATAGAGCCTTTGCTCGTTCATCGTCCACTGTCCGTGTAAGGAACTCGTGAATGTTGCAGGGCCGATGACCGAAAGTAAACGGATGGACATAATCCACATCGACGAGCCATAGGCGATAGCGCGTCTTCGGCGCATTCGGATAAGTCTTCTCCTCCTGCCCCTCAGCCATCCGAGTCCGAAACGGTGAGCGATACGGAAATAAAGCGTATCCCGCTCGATATAGAGCCGCTCCGCATAGCCGACTTCGAGCGATGTCTGGTGCATCGCCCGGATGGGAAGCTCCACATCGTTGATGAAAAGCTATGGGAATTGCGCTTCTTCAGACGAATATCCATGCTCGTTTTCGTGCTCGACGAACGGTGCAGCACATACATCCCGGGAAAACGTCGAGATATTCGTATCGCCCGCGCTGATGAAATCGTAGGGACGGCTCTCCACCGTCTGATGGTATTTCGAACGCTGGTAAGAGAACGTAAACGTATGCGCTCCGTAGGGAATCGTGTAGCTGACATTATGCCCCGCGCGTGCCTTTCGCATAGCCGTCCTGTGCGCCGTCGAGATTCATGCCGACGCGAAGGATATCGTTCCTCTGAAATATCTGGTCGACGCCGACGGACGTATACCATGGAGCTTTCCCGTGTCCTCAAGCCCCGGAGTCATCCAGCGAGATCGTACCGTAGAAATTCTTCCCGCGCTTTTACCGTGAGAACCACATCTGTCCTCTGCAGGCTGATCGGACGGGAGTAGCTGGACGGTAGATATCCTGTGAAGGGAGACGCTTCGCCTGTTCGATGCCCTGCTCGATGTCGCGCACGTTCAAGACGTCGCCTTCGCGAAACGGGAAAAGGTTGTAGGTATAGAGCGTATCGCTGTCCTCCGCAAAGCGCACGGCATGAATGCGCCCGATCTGCAAAAACAAGGCGGAGCATTCCTCTGAGAAAGATTTCTGCTCGGGGATGACGACGCGGCTTGTTGAAAAACCGCGCTGCATAAGCTCGTGATTCATCTTGCCGACGACTTCATTGATCTCCTTGAGAGCAAAGCTCGCGTCCTTCATAGTCACGGGCGATATGACGCAGAAATAGAACTTCCCCGATTCATTTTCAAGCACAACCTTGACGATGGGGAAACGAACCGTTTCATCGGCAGGGCAGCGTCTGAGGAAGGGAGAGTGGCGTATCGACCTCCGTGCGCTCTGATACAGCCGCTCCTGCCGCGCCGCCTCCTGCGCCCGCGACTGGTCAAGCTGCTCTTGCTGTGCAGGGGCGGCGACAGCTGTGCCGACAGAGAGGGAGAGGAGGGATGTGAGGAGGAGTAATAAAGAGGGCGTTTGAGTTGTATCAAGTGACATCACCGTATACTTTCAAAGAAGGCGTTGACACATATTTTTCTCTCTAATAGAGGGACTCCTGTTTTTTTAGACTTTCTTCTATTGAGTCTGATATTTTATCTAGGTCTTTAATGATTTCTTTTTCCTGGTCATTTTTTTGCTCTTTCGAGGCTTCTATTTTTCTGCCTTCTTCTCGTCTGTTTTAGCTCTAAAAAGATTTTTTTATCTTCTATGGAAATATCATCCACATCTTCTATCAAAAATCAAGCTCGATCCATATGCCTCCTGTAAATCCTTTAAATTACTTACCAAATTGCTAGGCCCATCCCATGACATACGAGCATCGCTCGCATAGTTTTCGATTTTTATGATCTTTGTAAAGAGGATGACACATATTTTGGGCCTTTCGCTGTTTACTGTGCTTAGTGTAAAAATATTTCTGGTGGGGTTGCAGGCAAAGAGACCTGTACCCTATAGTGTATGCTAACGAGGCAAATACAAAACAAGGAAGGTCTCTTATGGAAACCATTGTAACAGAAATCTTGGAAATAATAAAGGGTGCGAAGGACAGCATATCGCGGGAAGAGCGAATCCGCAGTTATCTCGAAGACCTCGCATGCCGTGCGGTCAGCGAGGCGCTCGAACGGATCGACAAAAGAACTGGCGGGCAGATACGCTGATAAAGGCTGGCATGTGGAACGTCTGGACTGGCGCACCGTGCAGGCGAGCTACGGGACGCTCCGCATACGCCGCCGAAGGATGTGCAAAGAAGGAGAGGCAGGAATCTATCCCTTGGACAAGGAGCTGGGCATCCGCCCCTATAGGAGATACACCGCCTACCGGAATACACCATCGCCCAGATTGCCGCCAAGACCGTCTACCGTGTCACGGCCGATGCCGTCAACCTGCTGACGCCGGTCACGATGAGCCACCAGCAAGTCGCCCGCGTAGTGAAGCAAGTGGGCGAAACCTACAGCGCATGGGAAGACCTGCAGGCGACGCCCGACCCAATGGAAGAAAAAAGAACTGCGTCAACCGCAAGTCCTCTACATCGAGGGAGACGGCCTCATGCTGCACGGGCAGAAGAAGAAACAAAAGGAACTGCATCGCTTCCAGATCGCCGAAGGCGTGCGAGAGAACGGCAACCGACGCGAACTTATAGGAACCCACTACACAGCAGACTTCAGCCATGAAAAAGCCAAGGACAGGGATGCTGCACTATATAGGCAGCCATTATGACCCTGACGCACACGTTGGTGCTGAGCAACAGTGACGGGGAGCGGCTACAGCATCGACGCATTCAAGGAGATCGTGGGGAAAGTCGGAAGGCATGAGCATTTCCGCGATTGGTATCACGTGCAGAGGAAGTGCAAGGAACGCCTCTCTGGGCGAACAGAAAGCTGCGCCGGGGAACTGCACAGAGCCTTGAAGAACCACGACCGAGAGCGTCTGGGCCTCGTGCTGGACACCTTGGAATCCACAGCCGGGACGAACACCAAGCCGAACAAGTGCGCCTTCTCCGAGGCTACATGACGCGGAACTGGTCATACCTTGCCTCGTTGGAGCAACGGGGACTGGGCGGATGCAGCAAGCTCCCGGGCACATGCGAGAGCAACCATCGGCTGTACAGCTACCGGATGAAGAAGCAAGGGCGGCGATGGAGCGGAGACGGCGGCAAGGCGATGGTGAAGATCATCACGGGGCTGAAGAACGGCGACCTGCGCGAGGCCATGGTGGCCAAAGCGGAGCTGTTCAATCCGAAGTCTGGGCAGGGATTTCCGCGGAGCTGTGAGGCAAGCGTTGAAGAAAAGCAAGGGCAACGCGCATGAAGGCGTGCGACATGGGAGGATCACGGTGAGCGCGCCGATGAGCAGTGCGATTGGACATTTGTCCAAATGCTTCGCTAAAGAGGAAAAAAACAGGCATGCCGCGAAGGCAGACGCATCAAGGGTTGAAATTTCCACAAAGAACATCTTGCACATACTTTACTGTGGGTAACGCTTGAAAAGCGCGGTTCCTTCCGATAGAATTATATCCATGGAAGATAGACACAGAAAGGCGGTTTTTTTATCCATGGATACAGGAAGCTTGTTTCGCCGTTGCTTTGAACCTCCCACGCCCTTGGTGCATATCTCAAGTGGAATTCAAGCCCACAGAAGATGGATCCATGGAACTGCATATCCATATCGCCTTCCAACGCGGAGGGAAGTTTCCCTGCCCGCAAGACCATTGCGACAAAAGCTTTTCCTGCTTACGACACAACGCCGAGAACTTGGCGTCATCTCAACTTCTTCCAGTATAAAACCTATATCCATGCCGATCTCCCTCGCATACAATGCGAAAAACATGGCGTGAAGACCGTACAGGTGCCTTGGGCACGCGAGGGATCCGGCTTCACGCTTCTCTTTGAGAGCTGGATCATAGAGCTTGCCAAGCATCTGCCCGTAGCCGTCATTGCTCGCATGGTCGCAGAGCATGACACGAGACTATGGAGGTTCATCCATCATTATGTGGACAAGGCTCGCGCGTTGGAGGACTATTCCGAAGTCACCGCCATCGGCATGGATGAAACCAGCAAGAAGGGGCATAACTACATCACGGTCGTCGCCGACCTTTCCCAGCGCAAAGTCATCTTCGTGACGGATGGCAAGGATTCTACAACTGTCCGGCGGTTCGCTGCCGACTTTGAAGCACATCGAGGCAATACGGAAAGAGTCGATCTCATCACCTGCGATATGTCGCTCGGTTTCCTGCAAGGGGATTCAGGAATCCTTCGAGAACAGCCGGACCATCATCGACAAGTTCCATGTAATCAAACATGCCAACGAAGCCGTGGACAAGGTTCGCAAGATGGAAGCCAAGGAGAACGTCTTGCTGAAGAACTCCAAGTACCTTTGGTTGAAGAATGATGCCAATCTGACGGAAAAAAACAACGAGAGAAAAAGGAAACGCTCCAGAAGAAGCATTTAAAGACAGCGCGTGCCTGTGCCATGCGCATCGAATTGCAGGAAATCTACGAGCAGTCCGTCCATCGAGACGAGGCGGAGCAGCGTTTGAAAAAAAGCTCTGCAGCTGGATGATGCACGCAAGGCTGGAACCCATGAAGAAGTTTTTGTGGCACGATCCGCAATCATTGGGACGAGATCCTGCACTATTTCGAGCACCCCTATACGAATGCCATTCTGAAGTCCCATAATTTGTCCATTGGTGAAGACTGTATGAACATAGGAACATTAGTTCCTTTTCGCTCACCCATATCAAACAGCGAGGAGCCCTATTTTGCATGCCCCTGATTCTCCATACGAATATAAATATAAATTTATACTGTATGCGTAGCACCATCTCCAGCGCAAGTTGTTTATGAGTATCAGATAACACTTGATCATGGAAATACATTTGGTAGCGGAATCCAGCTATATTTGTTGCTTCCATTAAATAGACAGGAGTAATATATGAATAAGCAAGCAACGATATGAAAGAACTAAGACAGTAGCAACAAATATTTTTATGATAGAGAACGCTTTCATCGGTATAACTCCCCTTATTCATGAAAGAATTCTATTATATCATAATCAATATCATATGTTGTTTTGTAAGCAAAATGTAGATCGAACTCCAGATTGTTGGACAATATAGGCATCTTTTGAGGAAAGATCCCATAGTTGTTCTTCAAACTTGCCGTGATCCCACTATCGATAATTGTTATCCTCTGCCTCAATAATTTCAGGATTAAATTTAAACGTGACAATGGCCGATGCGCGTCCTAGTCCGGAGCGCACTATCTGCTCCATTTGCATAGAAAGTATAACTATCTACATATGAAGCATCGCTACATTTTTACTCGATACTTGTTGTATAGCGTTTTTGAACGAGTCTCCTGTTGAATGATTCATTTCAAAGTTTCATTTACCAAAGAATTAGATCCGAATTCTATAAAAGGAAGTCCGTGTTCCGTATAAGCGACATTGGTGATACCGTACATACAAAAATTTTTGATCTAAGAAAACACTTAATAATTCACTGCAACAGGTGTCATGTACTAACGGTATTAGCGAGTTCTTGATAATTGTATAAATTATTGAGTGCCTTCTAGCACCCTCATCTTCAGAATACGGATTTCCTTCACTCATTTGTTGAGTATATTCTTCATCAAAATTTTCTCAAAAGCTTCTATATTCTTTTGTCTTACTCACGAGCATGATCGTCGAGCATAAGATTCCACTTTGTCCCGCTTGCGGTTGGTGGATGCTCCTGCTTAGCATTTCCTCCGATTGCTTTTGCTGCAGTTGCGTCAAAGAACTCCACTGATTATCTGTGCAAGGGTGGGGTCAAGTCCCTTTAGGTTGTTAATCAGTGCCTCTATTGGAGTCTGCACCTGTTGCACCCGAAGCAAAACCCCCGTTCCTGTGATCTGGCTCATGATGCCGCCGATGATGGCATGGGACGGCGACTTTCTGCCGCTGCCGTCATCGGGGAGGTTATGGGCAAGGCGGAAGGCTTCTTCACCGAAGGCGGCGGCAGAGTCTCGCTGCTCTTCGATTTTTGCTTGTCAAAGATGCGCCCAAGCTCGTTCAGCGTGTTCCGTTGTATCGCGGCTCAAAGCGCGGAGAGATGTCTCGCGCGGGATTCTTGCGAATCTCAATCGTTCCGGTGCAATGGCAGTAGTTGTCGCTGTCTCGCATCGCCCTTGGCAGGCATGGAAATGTGTTGGGGAGAGGCCTATGATGTCATAGACCTGTTCTTTCTTGTCGGCTCATCTTGTCGTAGCTGCAGTGGTGGTGATATTCGGCGCCTATGCTCTTGCGCTGTAGTCCGCTTCGCTTTTTAAGGTCGCTGAAAGAGAACGTCCCCGTGCTGAGGCGATTCCTTCTCCGTTACTTCGCTGGCGATGACCGCTGCCCAGGGCTGGTGTTCTTTTCGACGTAGATGTCGAGTGCCTTTTCCAGCGAAGATACCGGACTGGCCTTGCGCTTCTATAGTGGGAGTCGATCGTTCCTTCTGCTCGCGAAAAGGCCGAACATGGGGCTTTGGAGAATTTTCCCGCGCGAATATCCGACGAGATCGAAAGCTCGCCGATGTTCTTCCTCCTCGTGGGTTTCTCCTGCAAGGTCTCGATGCTGAGATTGCCGCCGATCTTGGCCGTGACCTTGTTGCCTTGCACTGTGCTGCTGAGGATGTTCGTATCCTTGCCGCTTTTCGATCTGCAGGGCGTCTTTCTCAGCGATCTCCGTCGGGGTGTAGATCGGAGGCATTTTCCTCGTACTGTTTCCTGTGCTTTGCTTGCGTGCAGACTGTTTGCTGGAACACTGGTTTTTAGCTACACAACGAGATCAAATATCATTATTCAATCTTCAACGGCGCCCTTATTATCATGGATGGAATGCTCTCGTTCATTATGGTGCCGTAAGGCGTGGATGTTTACATAGGAACGGCTATTCTTCTGTTCCATCTACCACATATTTTGATTTCTCCTGTTTCTAAGTTTTTACAGTGACATTTTATTACCTAGCAACGCCATAACTCTACAAAACAGAAATTTGATGTAACAAGGATATAATGGGCGGTTTTTCGGAATCAAATATATCTCCCATATTTTTGGGTAAAACGCATAATATCTTCCTCCATAAATCCTGTAAAGCACATTATCAAAATTTTTCTCTTTGGTAATAACTAGAAGATTCCATCGTAGGCAGGAAAGGCCACTTGGATTTATCAATACAATTAGCGATATCTCGCCCTCAAATTCTAATGCACTTCATATTCTTCACTCTCCAAATAAACAATCGGAGAACCACAGTCCACAAAAATCGCCTATGCAAGTGCATAAATATAATTTCCATTGAATCATCCCCATATTGACCTCCGTCCATTTTCCCTCTCCTGATCTCGATCCTTTCAGGCGGATGCACCCCAAAAGCTCTTTCATACAGGGATCTTCCTCGTGCTTCTGGAGTTGTGCCGATTCCAGTGCTTATCCGAAATGCAGTTATCCTTCTGTTCCATCCACAACATATCTCTTGATCTCTTCTGTCTCTAAGTTTTAGCAGTAACATTTACTGTGCCCTAGAGCGATAATCTCAAAAAGAAATTCACATGTACGAGGATATAATGAAACATCTCTTCGTCCTCAAATCGTTCCCCCACATATTTTTGACAAAGGTATGATATTTCCCATCATAGATCCTATAAAATACCTTATCAAAATTTTCCCTCGGATCGAAAGGCTTATCATCGTATGGTAAAAAGCCACTGTCCTTCGTCGACACAATGAAAAGAGACAGCGCTTCTTCAAATTCCAACACATCATGCCATATTTATCGCTCTCAAACAAACAGTAAACTTCTCGGAATCTCCACATTGTAAACGCAAAGATAATTTTCGACAGGAATCATGTCTTTATTGACTTCTTTCCATTTTTCCATGCTTTTTCCTTTTCGGTTTCATAATCTGTTATTCCTTTTTGAGCATTAGCACTTTACAAATACCTGTATTTGTATCCCACCTTTGTTCTTCTGAATTTCAAGAGTTGATCCTCTTGTTTTACTGCCCTCTACGAACCATTACTTTTGAGCCATCACTACAAGTTCTCCATACCATCCTTTTCCATGGGTAGTATCGATTTCCTTTATATTATCCAAATGTAGGTCAAAAATCTTTTTGCTTTGCTCGTATCCACCTATTTTATCAAAAATTTTTGGTGGCGGAGTTGGCTTTGCGGTAGTATCTACAGCGCCCTATTCAGATATTCAACAGCCTCTTTTTTCTTGTGAAATTTTTCCTTGTGTCCCACTTTTTCTAATGCCTTGATGAAGTGCCTGCCATCATCGATTCCGTTTTCAAGGGAGTTTTTCGCAAATTTATGGTGCCGTGAGCTGTCAGGGTAAGTCCACCTGTAGTGACTACGACAGAGGTACCGCCTGTTTCTGGCATCAGTACCAAGCCCACCAGCAGATATGGCGGCCCACTCGTGATTTCCCGCACGGCTCCAACAAACGTCAGGGCTGTGCCCGTCAACCTTCCTCCATAAAAGAACAGACTATCCTGATGGTCAGACCGCGGCCTGTCACATATTGATAGCCGTTTTGCGCGAAAGCAAAGGAGATATTGTCATCACTGCGCTAGAGTAGTTCCAGCAGCCCAGTCCAAAAAGTTTCGTTGAAGCTTACTTGAAAAGGCGCTCTTGGGGATACAAGGCATCGAAGAGATGCCCATCGCATTCCGTCCTCGTTTGTATGTGTTTACTAGCCCAGTTTTTCTACGGGATACTCGCGCCAAAGCATAGTCAGCATAGATCTCAACCTCGAAGGGAGTGTTATATTCCGACAAGGATGCTGGCAAATGAATCCTTTTTGTATTGTTTCCGCTGTCGGCTTCGATATCCAAATCAGAGACCTTTGCCGTCCCGATCTATGGTAACGGCAACTCTTCCGTCCGTCTTTTTCTCCATACAGCGGGATATACTCGCTTTTTCCCGCAAAGATTCGTATTCCTCGAAAATAGTTGTTCTTCCAGCTGCTTCCTTATCTCCGGAATTTTCTCGTAGAGGTTGTTCTTCTGTCCCGTTTTGCCTGCATAGCACTTGCCCCTGCACCTGCATTCCCGCCGACAGCCTTGGCTGCTGCAGGCTCCTACAATCGCGCTGACGATCTGCGCGGTGCCGGGATCCTTGATCTTCTTGATCTCGCCGATGATCGCCTCGTTGACCTCCTGCGCCGATGGCGCCGAAGCAAACCCCGCTCCTGTGATCTGGCTCATGATGCCGCCGATGATGGCATGGACGGCGACTTTTTCTGCCGCTGCCGTCGTCGGGGAGGTTATAGGGCGAGGCGGAAGGCTTCTTCGCCGAAGACTTTGGCAAGTTCCTGTTGCTCTTCAATTTTTTTGCTTGTCAAGAGATGCGCCCAAGCTCGTTCAGAGCGTTCGCTCGTATCACGACTCAAGGCAGAGATGTCCTAGTGGGATTCTCACGAATATCAATCGTTCCCCGTGCTACAGCAGAACTGGTCGTGCTGTTCGCATCGCCCTTGGCGAGCATGGAGAGAGCTGAGGGAGAGGCCTGTGGTGTTATAGACCTTGTTCTTCTCTTGTCGGCTCATCTTGTCATAGCTGCCGTAGTGTGATACTCCGCCCCGATGCTTTTCGCGCTGTAGTCCGCTTCGTTTTTAAGGTCGCTGAAAGAGAACGTCCTGTGCTGAGACGGTTCTTTTCCGCATCCGCTTCGCTTGCAATGACGGCGCCCTTGAGGTCGGTGTTCTTTTCGACGTAGATGTCGAAGCCGCCTTTTCAACGAAGATGCCAGACTGGCCTCTGGCGCTTCTATGAGTGGGAGTCGATCGTTCCTCTGCTCGCGGAAAGGCCGAACGTGGGCTTGGAGAATTTTTCCCGCGCGAATATCCCACGAGAGATCGAAGCCTGCCGATGTGTTCTTCTCCTCGTAGGTTTCTTTTTCCTGCAAGGTCTCGATATGGAGATTGCCGCCGATCTTTGCCGTGACCTTGTCGCCCTGCACCGTGCTGCCGAGGATGTTCGTATCCTTGCCGCTTTCAATCTGCAGGGCGTCTTTGCGGCGATCTCCGTCGAGGGTGTAGGTCGAGGCATTTTTCCTTGCTGTTTCTTGCGCTTTGCTCGCGCCCTAGCTGAGTCCCGAGGGCCTTGCGGGGAGAAGGAGATGCCGATACTTGCGGCGCTCGTCCGTTCTCGCTCGTCGTGACGCTGGTGTTTTCTCCGGCTTCGAGGCGCACGTCTCGCCATTTGCGCCAGGGAGACGTCCTTTCCTTCGACGGTAGAGCCTTGCATGGCAAGGTCGCGCTCGGTGCGATGATGCCTGCTTTTTTTCGCCCGCGCGCGATTGTGCTGCCCACGTATTCCTTGCTTGTGCTCTCGGTGCGGCTGTAGGTCTTGCTCGTGCCGAGGCTGAGATTCAAGGAGAAGCCCGGGGCATCCTTTCAGCGGGTTTGTCCCTTGCCGAAGATTGCATGGATGAGGCGGCTGGCCTTCCGGGCGTAGACGGCCTTCAGCGGTCGTCCTTCACTTCGCCCATGCGCTGCAAAGGCGCGGCGATTTCCTGCCGATGCTCAAGGCCGTGGCCCTGGGCTGACGGTCAGTCCGTCGTCTTGCTTTCCTGCGTGATGCTCTCGCGATGAGATGTTGTCCCTGCCGTCGATGGTGGTTCTCCTTCGCGGTGACGATCGCATCTTTGCCCGCGAGGATATTGCTCGACGGATATGTGCGTTCTCTCCCTGCAGCGATGGAGACGTTTCCGCAGTGCCGCGATATTCGTTCCTGCTGGGTGATGGCATCGCTGTCCTGTGTGATCTTTGTCTGCTGTGTCCCGATGGTGAGCCGAGACCGCCGCCCGAACCGAAGATTCCCGGATTTCTTGACCTCTTTGTAGTTTTCCGTATGCGAATAGTTCTCTGCCGAGACCGCTTAGAAAGTTTCCGTCCGGCGGTGATGTTCATCGTTGTCTGCAGCAATATTTGCCGCCGCAAAAGGTTGCTGTCACGTTTTGCCGCGATGCTGACATTCTGCCCCGTAATATTCGTCGTGCGTGTCGGTATAGCGACTCCGTGTCAATGCACGGATGGTTGTGGTCTTGGAGAAAGCAGATCCGCTCTCCTTATGCTGATGCCGTAGTGGTCTTCCGCCGTCTCCCGTCCTTCTGTGAGGAGATGATCGTTTCCTGCGGCGAGGGAAGCCGTGCCGCTCTTGCTCTCGATGGTCGCGGCTCTTGCCGTGAGATCGTTTCCGGCAGATCATGGAAATGTTTCCGTCCGCACGAATCTCGTGCCGAGTTCCGTGCTGCGCTTTGTACTGGAATGGTTCTCCGCATTCGCCGTCATGTCGCTTCTCGCTTTGGAGCTTTTTGGTGTCAAGCGCGATGTTTTTCTCGCCGCCGAGCACGCTGCCGTTCTTGCCGAGCGCTAAGTGCCGCTCCCGCAAGAGCGATGTTCTTTCCTGCGCTCACGACAAGAACGCCTTCATCGCCGCGACGGCGATCCGGTGGTCGTATTCAGGTACATCTGATGGGCGAGCTTCTCCGTCGTGCTTTCCACAGCAATATTATTCTTTTAGCTTCAAGGACAACTTTCTTGTCGCCGACGAGAGAGCCTTGCACGTGGATGTCGCTCTCGGATTTCAGCCCGATGTTTTCGACGCATCCGTCCCGTGTTTTCGATAGCTCCCGCCTGCACGAGGATGTTTTCCCCGTAGAGCGTGCCCGGCGTTCTTCAGCGCATCCTTCGTTTCGACGATGATGTTCCGCGCTGAGATGAGACTGCCGCCTTTCGTGAGGCGGAGTCCCTGTGTGTTCTTGGTGTAGAGGACGGGGTATACGGCGCGTTCCTTCCTGCCGTTGACTTCGACCTCGCGCTCTTCGAGCCAGATCATGTCCGAGGTGAGGGAAGCGACCTGCTCCTTGGAAAGCGCGACGCCGAGGCGAGGTTCATCTCTTGGGCATAGGAAATGCCCGCATCCATCGAGCCCGGAATGCGGTTTCGTCGTCGGTATAGCCTTCCATGTGGCGTTTTCCTGTTTGTTTCAGGATTTGGTCGGCAAGGAGCTGCTGCTCGTAGAAGCCGTCGCCGATGCGCTTGGGGATTCTGTCGGGATCCCATTTGAGCCGCTGATACATATAGTCCGAGGAGAGGAACTTCTTCCGGTCGGTGAAGAGCGGGATCGGTCTCGACGAGATACTTCGCCGTGCTCTCGGGATGCACGCGATAGAGCGCACTGGGGAGAGATGCTCTGCGCCGCTCGCGCCTGTTCCTGCCGTTTTGCCTGCGGGAAGCAAGCCCGAAGGGGAGAGCGTCCGGGCAACGCGATTGCGCTGTGCGTCCGAGACGGACTCCGCTACGGCATTCTCCTCGATCGCATGGACGCCGATGGGCGCGGGATTCGCACGCACGACTTTCCGGGGGTCATGTAGACTCTGAACATCGTAGCGACGTACCTTTGCCTTATGTAGCCGCGAAGGCGCTTTGTGTAGCTTCCCGCGTCGTCCCGAGCGTGACGGCCTGCTCCTGCTGCTGATGTGCGTTTTCGGTGAGCGCGCCGTCCATGCGAAGCGGTCCCGCCTGCGCTGATGGCGCTGTCCGTGTTTTCCGTGTCGCCGTGCAGCGTGATGTTGCTCCGGCTCGAATCGCGGCGGGCAGGGGAGGAGGTAACCGTCTCCTTTTGAATGCACGTCTGCCGTCTCAATGAACGTCAACAGGTCGATCTTCTGTCCCTGCCGCCTGTGCGGTCGTGCGGTTGTATTCCTCGGCCTCACGGTTATAGCGTCGATCTTTTCGTTGAGCGCCGCAAAGGACGATGCGTACTTGGCGTCCCATGCCGCCTGTGTCGGATCTCCATGCGCGGGGCGCGGTGACTCATGGACGCAACACCGAGTTCTTCGAAGATGGGATCGTCATAGTCATAGTTCGGAGAGAGTGTGCCGACGAGTTCTGCGGGAACGGGTGCTTCTCCTGCGGCGATTTCAGCAGGAGTGGGCTGTTTGATCTCCTCGCAGGCGGCGTGCTCGTAGATGGGTTTTTGGCGATGTGACTGTGGTATGCCCCATAGCCACTGTCGATGTTCCGAAACTCCCATTCGGGAATGCCTTTCCCTGTTCAATATGTCCCGGCTCGTCGATGCGGATCTTGGTGGGATTGACGGCTGCGCTTGTGATGGTTCGCTTTGCCGCAAAGGCTGCATTCTCATTCTCTATATGGGGTGCCGTGATGGCGATGCTGCCTTGTGCCTCGATGCGTGCGCCGCTGTTTTTGAGCGTCTCTTCTGCGGTAAGAGCAATGTCCCCACGGAGTAGAGCAGGGCGTTCGGTATTTTGGATCGTGCTGGCACTGACATCGAGCTGACTGTGTGCGGCGATGACGCGGCGGGATGGGAGGATAGTTCATCCCTTGATGCCATCTACGACACGTTGCTGTGCGTCGTAGGCGAGCTTCTGCCTGCCCGATCCTCCTCGATAGGCACGAAGGTGTTTGGACAGGTCTGCGCGTCTGCAGGAAAAACCCAGAGGAGGAAGTGGAGGGCGTTGACGAGATCCCCGTGGGCAGCTTCGACCTGCGCCGCGTACTGCGAGAGCGCATGCGCCGCGGAGAGAGGCGCGCCTCGTGGCGGCATCCGTCTCAGTTCGTGACATTCCCTGCCCGGATCGTGACCGTATCGCCGTAGATTCTGCCGCCGCCTTGTTGGTCAGTTCTTTTGCACGGATGGAGTGTTCTTTCCGCCGTAGATGAGATTCGTGTGTTTTCAATCCTGTCGGCATGTACGCGAGAGGTCACCGTCACTGTAGACGCTGCCTGTGGTCTTGAGGTTGCCGTTCACATCCGAGACGGCCTGCGTCGCGGAGATCTGTCCCGCGAGATTGACGCCGGGGCCTCTTTCCGTGCCGCCGCCGGGCATGATGCGGTTAGCGTACATGCCGCCGATGTCCGCGAGGTCGATGGCGTACTGCGGGCAGGGACGCCTGTTTCGGAAGGACGGGGAGAGGGCTGCGTCTCTTGCGATCTCGTTGCTTCTGCGACGATCTTCGCGTGATCCGCCCAGAGTCCTAGCGTTCACCGCAACGGCACGGGCATAGATCTCGGCACTGTCCGCACTGCGAGCATCAAGCCCCTTGCCCGTGATGTGCCCGACCGTCCTCGATACGAAGCCCCATACAGCTACCTACAGCATCGCGCTCCGTGCGGCTGCATGGCAAGAATGGCACGAGGAGGTATTCAAAAAGCCCGGCACCATCGGCGTAGTCGCTCGGGTTTGCGAGTGATGACGTCGGCTCGTGCCCGCCACTTCGAGGAATCCGCGCAGCTCCGAAGGCCGATCGCTCATCACCCTCGTTCACGATGATGCGTGGGACCTCCTCCAAGATTCGGGTTTCCTTCGATGTATCCGGCGAGCTGCGTATTCGAGAGAGAAGGCGTTGTTGAGGATGGCGCCGCGTTCCGGGACGCTGAACGCCTCGTAGCGGTTCACGGAGACGTCGCTGCCGTCGGGGGCGGGCGATCTGCACGAGCGGGACGCCGCTCGCCGTCTCCGTCACATAGGACGCTGCGCCTCGCGGTGCGGCGCGTCGTCGGCAACGATGTCTGCAGGGCAAAAGAAAGAGACGGCTGCAGCGAAAAGACGCCCATAGGTGAGCCAGCTGTGATCTTTCGTGCAAGGTCGTTTCTTCCTCATATTCGACGTCCTCCTCATGGATTCTATGCTTATCGCAAAGTGGTTTAATGATAACATAATCCATGGGGGCTTTGCAGGTTGTTCCAGAAAATTAGGGATGGGCCTCTTGTCGGTACTGGATTGCCCTTTTTCGGGGAATATGGCGATGGTCTTTGGTGTCTGACTTTGCAAAGACGGCATGACCAATTTTTCGATTCTCGTGTCCAGTTTTTCTGACTAGGGTGTGCGAGGTCTCACTTTAGGGGTGTAAATGTACCCCCTTTCGCTATCGCCGAGAAGCCTTGTTCCGCGCGGCTAGCGGCATATCTCGCTTAACGATAGGCAGGGGTGCAGAGGGGCATCGTTAATCGGGTATAGGGGTCATCGTTAGATTGTATCAAAATTGGCGGTAAGACGGAGGTCATCGATCAAACTCGCTAAACACCTGAACGCAAAGTACGGACACGGTTTCAGCAAGCGCAATTTATGGGAGGATCTTCGGTTCTACAAAGCCTATCCGCAGATTGTGCAGACGGCGTGCGCAGAGGTGGATTCTGCCGATGAAAACGAGATTGTGCGCACGATGAGCGCAAAAATTCAACAGGCGAGAGAGACGAAACGAGGGAAAGAAGGACCGATATGAAATTCAAGTTCACCATACAGCCCTATCAGACGGAAGCGGGTGGAGAGCGTGACGCGGGTCTTTGCCGGACGATTTGCCCTCGCCCTTTCCTATCGGCGCGATGTGCCGCAGGCAGCGCTAGACAAGTCTACGTTTGGCGGTGAGGCGGGCGATGATTTCTACCATGGCCTTCGCCAATGCGCTCGTAGAGCTTGACGCGGGTCAGATGCTCAAGTGCCGGGACCGATCTTGATCTTGGACGAGCTGCAGAAGATGGGCGGCAATGCCACATGAGCGAGCCTCAAGGAATTCTGCCCGCTCTTCTGCCTCAACTACTCCGCTACGCACGGAGCGTCATGCGCCTCGTCTATGTGCTCGATGCTCTCGACGCTTACAGGAGGAAGCTGGTCAAGCAGATCGAGGTCAAGGGCTTCGCGATCGCCTTCGACGAGGGACGGTCAAGCATCTTCTTCATCGCCGAGACGAAGGGGACGATGGAAAAGCCTGCAGATCGAAACCCATCGAGCAGGCCAAGATCAAATGCGCAAAAAGCTCTTTGCTCGTCTGAGTGACGAGCGATGTGGTGTATCATGAGGTAAAGAGCTACAGAGTCTTCTTGACACTGCATGGAAAAGTTATAGTGCGCGGATAGTGAAAGGCCGGAACCTCCGTGGGAATCCCGGCCTTTCTGTATCTTCTTTGCTTTCTTCCCAGACCTTACCAGAACATCTGCACGCGCGTGTAGAAGGTCTTCGCGTTGCGGTCGCCGCCGAGCGACTTGCCGTGGAAGTAGGCCATGTCGATGTTCAGTATTCTTCATCGGCGCGTAGCTTGCGCCGATGACCCAGCCTTCGTGCCGTACCTCGCCGCCCGCCACGGGATCTTGTAGGTCTGGCGGTGCAGTTCGTAAGTCGGCATGAGCGTGCTGTAGCCGCGAGGTGGCGATAGAGCGAGGCACATGCCCCACGAGCCGGGGTTCGCGACGTTCGAGCCTTTGTAGTTGAGCTGGATGTCGCCGACTGGTTGTAGTTGTCCGCTTCAGGATTCCTCGCGTAGCGTGCGGCGAGGGCGACGTCCTTCGTGAAGCTGTACTGCACGCCGACGGAGAGGATGCCCGCCTTGTCGTCACGGCGCCGTCGCGATAGGCGGGCAGGAACTGAACACGTCCGAATCATAGTGGCGGTAGGCGAGCCGCCTGCCGCAGTTTGCCCGTCGCATGGTCGATGCTGATGCCGTAGTGCTTCGCCGTGTAGTCCGAGGCCGTGCGGGCCGCCGCCGAGCTTGTCCTTCGCGGAGATGCTGAGGGCGGCGTTCCCCATGTTCCAGCGACCGCCTTCGACCATGACCTTCGTCTCCTTGTGCCGTAGGTCGAGATCGCGCCTGAGAACCACGAGTCGGCGACGAGGCCGTCGTCGGAGTACGACCAGAAGTGCGACATCTTGCCCGCCCCGGATGCGCAGATTGCCGTAGCTGCCGTCGGCGTAGAGGGTAGCTCAGGGCGACGTTGCTCGCCTGATCTTCCTGAGAGCTTCACCGATCCGTCAGACGCGCGCACTTTCCAGTGATCGCTGACGGTGGCGACAGGCGGGAGTGCGCAGCTGCAGCGTGTTGACTGGAATGCTTGTCGGTCGCGCCTGCGGCATTTTCGTCGCGGTGCGAGAGGTGGACGTAGCGAAGCTCGCCTTCCCACTTCACGTTGTCCACCTTTTTGCTCAGATTTTTCGACGCGAACGCCTGAGGTTGCCCAGCTCTTCCGCAAATTCCGCCGCGAGGCGGTTGATCGCGGCCTTCTGCTGCATTGACTTGATCTTCCTTCGCCATGGCATTTTGGCGACCATCTGCGCCATCTCGTAGCGCGTGATTTCGTTCTGGCCGCGTGAGGTGCCGTCGCCGTACACGTCGATGACGCCGTCGTCAGCAAGCTGGGCGACAGCGTCGTACGCCCAGTGATCGCAGGCACGTCGCTGAAGGGGATTCGCCGCCGCAGAGGCGAGGGGCGGAGGAGGTGAGGAGGGCGGCGCTGAGAGCCGCCCTCGCATATATATCGCTGAACGACAACCTTTCATTTTCTTTTTGCTCGGTCATTCCACCGTGATGTCGCTCCGTCAGCGGGTAGTAGTCGAGCGGGAAGATCTTGACGTTCTTGACGTTCGACTTGCCCACGAGCGGTCGTCGTCGGCACGATGAGGAAGATCGAGGGCTGATCCTCCGCCGACTTTGCTGCGCCGCCTTCATGATGAGCGCGTCTTTCTGCGCGGGTCGAGCGCCTCGCCATCTCCGATGATGGCGTCGAAGGCAGGGCTGGCGTATCGGCTGTGGTTCGTGTTCTTGCCGCTCTTCGAGCTAGAGCATGCCGGCGCAGCCACAGGTACGGGTCGTTCGTCGTCGCGACCGACCAATCTTCTTCGAGTAGGTCGAAAAGCCGCTGACTTCATCCACCTTGTCCGACTCTTGGGCACATGAACCATCTTCACGTCGATGCCGCTGCGCAGCTGCGATTCTGATGACTTCAGTGAGCGTCGTCTTCGTGCCCCGATGCTGCGAAGCGGAGCGTGAGGGGCTTGCCGTCCTTTTCATACATACCCTGCGCGTTCTTCTTCCAGCCTGCCGCCGCAAGAGCGCCTCGGACTTTGCGGATCGTGGGTGACCTTCTGCCCCTGTGTGCCCGTAGGGGACGCTCTGGCGGGAACGGCTCTCGCCGGCTGCCACAGGAGTTGCCGTAGGACCTGGCGAGGGCATCGTTGTCGAGCATGTGGGCGAGCGCCTTCCGGGGTTCTTGTCCGTGAAAATGCCGTCGCCTTTAGGTATGGCGTGACCATGAAGACGCACGCCCGTCGTCTCCGTAGATGGCATAATCGGGCTTGTCTATGGAAGAGGCTGGTGGTTTGCTTCCGTCATGCGCTGCATGAGGTCGATTTCGCCTGACTGCGGCGCCATGGCGCGAGAGCTGTCGTCCTCGAAGAGCTTGACCGTGACCGTGTCGAGGCGAGCTTGCCGTCCCAATAGTATTCGTTGCGCTTCATCTGGATCTCGGAGCCTTTCTTCCACTCCGTGATGGCATAGGGACCTGCGAGAACGGGCGTGGAAGCGACCTTCGACATGTCCGCCTGCGTGCTGACGATGATGAAGGCGGGTCGGAAAGCGCCGAGATCAGGGAGGCGTTGGGCGCTTCCGTCTCGATGACGAGGCTTCCCCGTCTACGCGGATTTTCTTTCGCGTGCAGAGCTTTCTTCTGCACGGTCGTTTTCCTGCATCGTGCGTTCGAGCGACGCCTTGACCAGCTCGGGCGTCATCGCTGTGCCGTCCCGGAACTTTACGTCTCGGGCGGATGTGGAAGCGCCGTGTCGTGGCGTCGATGTGCTCCCACTTGTCGGCGAGCTGCGGCATGAATTCCATGTGCTCGTCGACGGCGACGAGCGTCTCGCCCGCGCCGATGCGCGTCAGCGTCAGCCGTCCCGGGCGTGCGCGGGGTCGAGCGTCTCGCCGAACCACCAAAGGGCGAGATTGAGATGCCCGCCTTGTCTCTTCATGCCGCCCCCGCCGCAGCCCGTGAAGGCGAGGAGGGAGCAGATGAGGAAGAGCGCGATAGAGATGCGTTTCAGCGATAAACCTCCTTGAGAAAATTGCGGAAACGCCGAATCGTCGGCGATTCCCCGGATTCGGATGCTGCGCATCCATCGTGCGGCAGGGACGAACAGGCGTGGGCGAGTCCGAATGCAAGCCCCTTGCGGTCGGCTGCGATGCTTCCCGTGATCCTGCAGAGACCCCTGCGATCTATGAACACAAGCGGGTCGAGCCGCTTGGCAGACTTCGGCAACCGACGCCGGCTATCCAGCAGCTCGCCTGACGCGAGCAGCGCGCGCGTCGCCTCGTGCCCCGGCGTGCGCGGGTCTTTGGCCGCGAGCGTCTCGACGAAGATCCCGTCCGCGAGACGAGATGCGCTCCGCCATGCTGACGGCGCCGGAGCTCATGCCCGACGAAGAGCCCGGCGAAGCGAAGCGGCGGCGGCGAAGGGGCGGCGATGAGGTCGAGGAGTTTCTTTGCGTGATGACGTCCAGAGGCGCTCGTCGGTCGTCGGAAGAGCACGATGTCGGGTTCTTGCGGCAGCGTTCGCGCTGATGACGTCGCAGCTCGCGCCCGACATCTGGTGCGGCAGGCTTCGAGATGCCGGGCGCCGGATGCACTTCGGCGAGCATGGCGGGATGAGACTTTCGAGCGCGTCTTCGTCTCGCCCTCGCGGGGAAAGAGCGCCGTGCGGAGAACTCCGCGCATTGCATGCGCAGGCTGTACGCGCGGCTCGCTGAAGACCATGCGCACGACGCCGTTTTTGCACCGTGCCCTTCGTCAGGCTCTTTCAGCCCGCGATGATGCGAAAAGAGTGTGAACTTGCTAGGCTTGCCCGACGATGCCTGAGACCTCGCCGGCGCGAGGCGAGCGATCGCCGCGCAAGACTTTCTTGCCTGCCGCGCTGTATCGAAGGACTTCTTTACGTCCATGACCGCAAGGAGCGCGGGCATATCTTCGTCAGGCGGGCGTTTCGCCCGCCCGCTTTTCCGTCGTCATGACTTCACCTCCAAGATCGCCGCCAGAGTTCCTTCGTAGGAAAGTTTCCGCAGGCGCGCTTCATGACCTCCTGCGTCGCCCGGCTTCCACGACGCGCCCGCCCTGCAAGATCAGCAGGCGGTCGCCAAAGGTGAGCGCCCGCGCGGATGTTGTGCGTGACGAAGATGAGGGATGCGCCGCGTGCAGCGATGCGCCTTCATGCGGTCGAGGAATTCGAGCGAGGCGATGGGGTCGAGCGCGCTCGTCGGCTCGTCGAGCAGGAGGAGCTTCGAGGCGAGAGCGTGATCGCCGTCGCCGTGCGCTGGCGCTCGCCGCCGACAGCTGGAACAGGTGGGCGCTGAGCACGCGCAGCGGCTCGCTGAAGCCGACAGCCGGAGACGGTCTTCCATCAAGGGCTGGCGCTCTTCTCGGGGACGCCGTGCGCTGCGCGAAGTCCTCATGGTGGCGCAGCGCAAGGGCAGGGTTCAGGTAGTTGCGGGATTCCAAGACCATGGCGAAGTCGCGTCCTGCCAGCTTCTTCTGCAGACGCGGTGTGAGGGCGGCGTGCCGTGGTACAGGACGTCGCCGTCGACGACCCTGCCTTCAGTGCGACAGGGAGACCCAAGATGGCGGAAAGCAGCGTCGACTTTGCGAGCGCTTCGTCGCCGATGATGGCGAGCCTCGCCTGTTTCGAGGGCGAGCGACACGTCGTCGAGGACGCGCTTTCCGCCGCATCGATGGAAGATGCTCGACGGCGAGGAAGCAGATGCGCCGCAAACGAAGCGTCCGCCTCTGCGGTGTCTTCGTTTTCGTCATGATCTCCCCTCCTTTCCCAGCGCGGTTCGACGACGTCGCGCAACTCGTCGCCCATGAGACTGAAGGGGATGACCGTGATGAAGATGGCGGGCCCGGAGACATCAGGGCGGGGCGCTGTCTGCATGTAGTCTTTCAGGCCCGCGGGGAGCATTCCCCATTCGGGCGTCGGCGGCTGGATGCCGATGCCGATGAGCGACGAGGCGGCGACGACGAGAACGATGTCGCTCAGATGTGGAAGAAGACGAACATCTGCGGCACGACGTTCGGCAGCACATAGCGAAAAGCTTAGCCGCAAAAACGGAGATACCCGACACGTCGGCGTGAGCGCACATACCACTTCTGCGCTCCGTGCGCACGATCGTGCGCGTGATGCGTGCATACTCCGCCCACGTCGTGATGAGAGACGGCGAGATGACGTTGCCGACGTTCGGCCCTCAAGAAGCCGAGGAGCGCGACGAGGAGACGCGGCTCCGGGAAAGCGAGGAAGAAGTCGACGATCCCGCTCGAGATGAGCTGCAGCCGTCCGCGCGTCAGCGCCATCGCCGCCGACGCCGATGCGAAGATGACGAGAGGACGCCGCTCGCGATCGATGCCGAAAGGCTTGCCTGATCCCGCCGACGAGGACGCGCGAGAAGGTCGCGCTGAGGCTGGTCCGTGCGGAGGTGCTCGTCGACGGCGGCGGGAGGCGTGCGCCCATGTCGTTCGTATATGGGCGTCGTAGGGGAGGGAAGAGGGCGCGACGAACATCGCGGCGATCCAGAGGAAGAGCAGCGCTGCGAGCACGCAGAAGGCGGTCAGCGCCTCATGCCGCGAAGAGCATGTCAGCGCACCTCCTGTTCGCGCACTTCGGTTCAGCCACAGACAGGATGTCCGCCGCGAGGTTGACGAGGATGAAGATACTTTCGCCCCACAGGACGTAGGCCTGCATGAGCGTGAAAGTCGTTGTTCTTTATGGCCTCGACCATCAAAAAGCCCATGCCGCGCCAGCCGAAGATCGCCCTCGATGATGACCGTGCGCCGAGGAGGGCTGCCCGGAAGGACAGCCCGAACATCGTGATGATGTTCGCGGCGCGTTCATGATGTAGCGCCAGAGATGCGCGAATCCGACAGGCCGAGCCGTGCGCCGTCCGTCAGTTCTTCCTGTGCTCTTCGAGGAGCGCACCGCGCAAACGGCGCGTAGAAGCCCTGTAGTAGACAGGCACGAGGGACGGCGGGATCAGCCCTCGCGCCCCGTCGATGGATCGGGATCGGGGACAGCTGACCGAGAAGATGTAGATGAAGATCAAGGACAGCCATATCGTTGGTATCGTGATGCCGAAGAACGAGCCAAGCGGATGACGAGATCGAGCGCCGCGCATAAAGCGAAATGCGAGAACTGCGAGCGGCACGGAGATGAGGATCAAGCCCCCATCGCCGAAACCGCCAGAAGAATCGTGTTTGGTATCGCGTCCGCCAGAAGCGTCGCCACGGGCATGGAGAAGAGCAGCGAGTAGCCGAGATCGCCTGAGAGGAGGTCGCAGCCATACGAAGTACTGCACCCAGATCGGCTCGTCGAGTCCGCAGCGCTTGCCCATCGGCGATCAGTTCGGGCGTCGGGATGATCCCCGAGGCGGATCGTAGAGCTTCACGGGATCGGAGTCCGAGCGTGTGCGAGGAGGGAAGGTGATGACCGAGGCAAAAAGAGGATGACGAGCATCATCAGAGACGACATAGGAGGATTCGTGCCATAGATCTTTCCTTTCTGTCTCGATTGCGCTGCCATAGGGACGGCAGCCGGGCAGCAAGGCTTTACGGCGAGGACAGAAGCGGGCAAACGGCGCCGCTCGTGTTGCCGAGGAAGGTGTCCGAGGCAGCGCCGTCATGCCGATGAGAAAGCCCGCGAGGAGCGCCGGCAGCTCAGACCGGATGCCATGAGGGAGTCGGCCTCCGTCGGCAAAGACAGGGCGGCGCTTCCTTGTGCGCGGCGCCACTGACCGAGGAAGCCCGTGACGATGATGTGATTGTCAAAATGTCGACGCAGCGCCCAAAAGGCTTCAAGAAATCGTCAGATGGTTGTGGACAGTGAGGATCGAGCAGCGAGGCCAGACGGCCGTAGCGCGGCAGCGCTCTAGGAAGTGCAGAGTTCGCCGTCTGCCGTGCGGGAGATAGTACCTTCTGCCCCATGACATGCCGGGATGCGCTGCATCCGGGTGAAACGTCGCGGGGAGCTTGCCCGTCGCGGCCTCCATGCTCAGGACATCCTGCTCGAGGAAGGCTTCTTTCATAGGCGAGCATATCCTCGTAGTGGACGCTCCCAGCATCTGGTGCGTGGGCGTCGACGTCCACCGAGATAGCGCCGTAGCCCACGGAAGATGACGATGGCGACGCCGCTCGAAAGGTCGGCCGCAGACCGCCGTGACGACGCCGAGGAAGTTGTGCCAGTCGAAGGGCTGCCTGCCGAGACGCCGCCGCGCGCGTCGCCGAAAAAGGCGGCGGCGCATGAAGATCGGATGAGCAGCAGCGCCGAGAATGGAGAAAAGCTGAGGGAAACACATAATGCCGAGAAGATCATGCCGCCCTGCCCCGCGCTGGCGAGCCTGGATGCAGGATGTGCGGCGTGTGCATGAGGCTCGCGACGGCTGCGATTCCACCGCGCCGCTGCGCCACGGAACGGCCTGATCCGTCATGGGCGAATGAGCGATCTGCGTGCCGCCATGCTCATGCGCCCCGTGCGCCCGTGACTGATCCTTGCCAGCGATGCGGGTAGAGCAGAAGACCATGCTCGGGCATGGCGGAGATGGCCTGCACCTTCTTGTCAGGATTCTCTCGAGAACCTTGTCAGTCCGGCGAAGTTCCCTGCCAGAGCGCATGGTAGAGAGGCTGCATGGGGCAGAGGCTCGCACTGTTCCAGTGCGTGATCTCCTCCTTGAGAGAAGAGGCAGCCCCGTGAGGCAAAGCAGGAGGAAAAATACTGCACAGATGAGCGCTGATCCAGCGGTGCAGACGATAGAGAAGCAACATGAGAGTCCTTCTTGCAAAGCGGTCCTGCTCGGCTGGCCTCATGTGGGCTCAGGCTGAAAAGACCATAGAAGGAAGCTCGGTCTTTCACGACTTCCTCCCGTTGAGAATCCGTTTGCCTGGTTCACCGAGCAAGACTTTCCACCAAGCTGCGCCGGATCGTCAGGTAAATCAGCGTCGTGATGGTCGTCGCGGTGAAGCCGTTCTTCCACCATTCGCTTTGCGAGACATAGCCTCCACCGAGTGATCCGGGGCTGTACATGCCGTAATGCGTGAGGAGATCGGCATCGGCGAAAATGCCGAGACGATGGCGACCAAAAGAGGCGGTGCGCCGACGGTGACGCTGACGGCGATGAACGCCGCATAGAGCGCGCTGATGCGTGCCGTGACGCTGTGGCAAACGCATAGTGAATGTAGGTGTGAAGAGCAGGATGATGAGGATGAGTGAGCCAGCCAAAACCGAGCGAGGAAATCGCCGCGCCGGCTCTGTTGGCTATCCGGTGATGATGCCCGACTTTGCAGGAGAGCCGAGGCGAGCGTCATCAAAGAAGCCCATCAGAACATCGCGTCCCACGCGCCTTTTCTGGATGACGTGCGCCAGTTGATGATGTCGAGCATGAGCATGAGGCAGACCGCGCGCATGGCGACGGGCGTCGCGTCGATGTTCCGTGAGGCGGAGCTTGCCCAGAGTGCGAGAGAGACGACGAAGATGACGGAAGCACTTTTCCGCAAAGGCTCATCGGGCCCATTTCGAAAGCTGCGCTGTGCCAGCCTTGGCGTCGGGAATAGTGCATGAGTTCGGGGGAGCAAGCTTCATCATGACATAGGGAACGAGCAGGAGCGCGATGAGTCCCGGCACGATGGCAGCGCTCTCGCAGCCCATCCATGTGACCCGGACGCCCAGCGTCTTTTCGGCGAGCGCCCGCAGAGCGGGTTGCCTGCCATCGAGGTCACGAACATCGTGCAGGTCACGGCGTCCGTACAGTAGCCTACCCGCATAGAGATAATGTGCCGATGCGCCGCGCACTCTCCTGCGGGCTTCGAGGCCGAGAGCTTCGCCAAGGAGCGCACGATCGGATAGAGATGCCGCCGCCGCGCCGTGCCGAGGGTGTCGCGGGCGAGATCATAGTTCGCTCAGGGCGATGGCGTAGCCGAGCGACCGCGCACTCACCGATCGCCTCCGATGATGCGGAAGGCGATGCGCTTGCCGAGTCCGCTCTTGATAAAGCCGCGCGAATAGAGGAAGGCGCAGACGATCAGCCAGATCTGCTGCTGTTGCCGTAGCCGCAAGGGCATCGACGTCTCTCAGAGTCCCGCCCAGACGGAGAAGGAAATGGCGATGAAGGCCACCGCGCCGATCGGCAGCGGATGCAGGATGAAGCCCAGCACCGTCGCGATAAAGACCGCGAGCAAATGCCGCGCGAGCGGCGTGACCCGTCAGGAACCGGCGGGAACCACAGGACGAGTCCGGTGCCGATCTGTGATGAGAGCGTTTCTTCTCTTCGTGTTCATGCTTTTCACCCCATTAAAGATAAGAGCCTTTCGCCGCAGTTCCCGTTTTGTCGGAAGCATTTCTCGCGGCGCTCATGGAAGCTGCAAGACTCGCAGCGCATGCGTCTCGCAGGTCTGCGCGAAGAGGTGCGGCTTTGCGCCTGATGGTTCGCGAGAGCAGCCTCTTCCCGCAAATGAGAAAAGAGGCTGCAAAATATCCTTGCTCTTTGCCGCGTGTGCAGCGTCGAAGCGCATGAAGCCGCAGCCGGAAACGACGCCGCAAAGATGCGGACCGATTCGGCGCAGACGCAGATCCTCCCCGTCGCTCGTAGGTCGGGACGGTGATCGTCGATCGAGGCAGTTCTCTCGGCTCCAGTTCATCGCTCCTCTGCGCCTTCCCGAGGTTTTCCCCAGTGACGTCTCCTGCAGATCTCGCTCGCTGACACAGTGGCGGGACCGCGCCGGCTCTTTTTCCGGCTTCTCTATTGAGTCTTGCGACACCTGAGTTCATCGATATGCTGTTTGCCGTGATGATGGCTTCCAAGATGAAGAATATCATTGGCTTTCGGCTATTGTCAAGAGATGGCGGCAGGCGATAGTATTCGGACAGATCTATGCCGTTTTCCTAGATCTGTCCGAATACATTGCGCATACTTTGCTCGGCGTCAGGTACGGATATCGCTGTCCATAAAGTCGCTCGCATCTCTGGTGACAATGTATCTCACGTCTACGGCGCGTCCGCATTCCATCTGCAGACAATCCTCGAAAATCCTTGAATCGCTTATTTTGCAGAGCGAGCCTCAGTTTTCCTGTCGTCCACTGATATAACGGAAAAATATCGAAAAGATCTAATAGAATGTCGCGGCATTCGTCTGAGGGATAATACTCCGTCATAGGAAACTACACGACACACAAACGTCCACTTTGTGGACATTGTGCGCCGCCCTTAATGAAAGTTACCAATCAGCCTGCGCCTCTGGCTTGGACTCTTGGACTCATAATAAAATGAGATCTATGGTATGTGCCAGATATCCGTGAATCTGCTTGTTTTGCACATCTTTAACACTGGCGAGATCATGCAGAAAAAGGCTCCCGCCCGACTAAGACGTCCAGCGATGACATTGGTATCAATCAACATCCGCATATTTTTCTCCAGCATTTCCGCCAAGTCTTTTTATAGTCTCGTTGCTGTATACCCGGTTTGGCAGGCGAGACAGAAGCCTGTCTATAAGCCCTGTTGCACCTTATCGTCGTCATTGATACGGAGCTGGTCGTTGTTCGGCAATGAATCGAGCTTTGGTCTCATCTACAGTCATCCGTGACGATGATTTTAGAATCTGATATTTTCAGACTTGCTCCTTCCAAGAGCGCTGCACGTTTGCACCGTCATAATACCCAGCTAGTTCTAACATACGCGATTTCCTCCTCGTATTTTGGCTGGATGGCACGCCGCCCTCAATACTGCTGCATCTCGATTTCAAGAGGGCGAGCCATCTCTCTCAGTAGGCAGGAGCTCATGTCGAGGTAGTGGGTGTGCGGATTCTCGAAGCGCTGTTCCTCCTGCCAGATCTCGCCGTCGAGCTGTTCCCTTGACGTGGCGGCGAATCTCTTCGAGCGAGGTCTTCTTCGCGACGCATTTGCCGTCCTGATGACATCTTCCTGCAGCTCGCGTGCCGTGCAGGTTCATGAAGAGCGCCGCTTCCACGGCTTCTCAGGGTCGATGTGGCGATAGGGCTTCGTCATGTCGGGGCGTTTCGTCGGCGAGCGTCAGGAGGTCGGCGATCGCATGGCCTTCGTCGTCGTAGATGCGGTAGACTTTCTTCCTGCCGGGGTTCGTGATCTTCTCGACCGTCTCGGAGACCTTGATCTTCGCGAGCGCCTTGCCGCCCCTTTTTCCACGGCGGCGAGCTTGTGAGACCGCGCCGAAGACAGGCTCGCTCTTCGACGTGATGAGCTTCTCGCCGACGCCGAAGGCGTCGATCTTGCCGCCCTGCGCGTTGAGGATCGAGGAGATCGTGTACTCGTCGAGACTGTTCGAGGCGACGATCTTGCAGTCGGAAAGGCCTGCCGCGTCGAGCATGGTGCGCACGCGCTTGGAGAGATAGGCGAGTCGCCCGAGTCGATGCGCACGCCCTTGAGCCGTTTTCCCAGCGGTTCGAGCACGTCTTTCGCCACGCGGATGGCGTTCTGGGACGCCGGAGTGCATGACGTCGTAGGTATCGACGAGGAAGACGGCGTTGTCGGGGTACGTCTGGGCATACTTCTTGAAGGCCATGTATTCGTCATCATAGTACATGACCCAGCTGTGCGCCATCGTGCCGCTGACGGGGATGCCGAAGAGCGGACCCGCGAGCACTGTCGCCGTCGAGGACGCGCCGCCGATGTAGGCGGCGCGTGCGCCGCAGACGGCGGCATCGGCGTTGTGCGCGCGGCGTGCGCCGAAGTCGGAGACGACGCGCCCGGCCGCAGCGCGCGTACGATGCGGCACGCGTCTTCGTGGCGATGAGCGACTGGTGATTGATCTCGGCGAGGATCGCCGTCTCGGCGAGCTGCGCGTCGATGATGGGCGCGGTCACGGTGAGGATCGGCTCTTCCGGGTACATGATCGTGCCCTCGCGGAAGGCGCGGATGTCGCCCGTGAAGCGGTAGTGCGCGGTGGTCGAAGTCCTCGCCGAAGAGCGCGAGGCGAGCGCAGATGAGTCGATAGTCTTCGGCGGAAAAGCGCATGTTCTCGATGTATTCGACGATCCGTTCAAGTCCTGCGAAGATGGAGAAGCACGCCGGCCGTCGGGGTGGCGGCGAAAAGAACTACGTCGAAGGAGGCGCGTGTTCGGCAGGCCTCCCTCGCCCTCGCGGAAATAGCCGTGAGGCCATCGTCAGCTCGTAGAGATCCATCATCATCGTGATGTTGCGCGATTCAAACCGTGCCATCGAGATCGTCCTTTCTTTTTGATGCCGCAGGAGCGGCAGTCGATCGTTCTCCTCACCGTCGGAAAAACACAGGGATCGCTCTGCAGAGCGATCCCCGCTTCTGGTCAAAGTTTCGTGTCTATGCCGCCGATCTTCCTTCGGCGGCGGAAAAGCTGCGTCGGCTGCGCCGTTCGCATGGGCGAAGAGGCTCGACGAGCTGCGGCATTCCTCCTTGCCCGCGACCTTAGTAGGAGTCCGCCATCGTGAGGAGGGCGTCCGCGCCCTGTCTGCCATAGTTGTTTGAGACGCCGTGTCTTGCCCGCGCAGTTTCGCCTCGCGCCTCGTTTTCAGGAGCTTCTCCCCATGCCTTGACGAGGTGAATTCGCGCCATTCGTCGGCGGAGTGCGCGAAAAGACGATGAGATAGGTGTCGTCGAAGTTCGGGCTTTGCGTCCTCGCGTTTCCAGCTCGGCCATCGCGCGGGCGTAGCTTTCCTTTGAGCTGGGCGACGCGCTCTTCGAGAAACGACGGCTTCTTCTCGCCGATGGCGTCATGCCCTTGCCCGCGCCCTTGGCACACAGCGCCGTCCGCTCCGCTTGTGCGCCCGCCTGCGCTTCATGCCCTGCGCCTGGTGCGCCCGCTGCCCGCCTGCGCCTCATGCCCCAGCGCCCGGTGCAGCCTCGCCCGTGCCCGCAGAGTGGTCGGCGCCCTCGCGTGAAGCTCGTGGCTCCCTCCTTCGAGCTGCCGCGCCGTTTGCGGCTGCCCCGCCATCCTTCGCGGCAGCTTCGCCGCGCTCGCGGCATGCCCGTGCTGCCCGCGCCGCTGCCGGCGCCGCTCGGCATGGCGGCGCTGATCGCCGCCCTCGACAACGCCTCGATCGCGACCTTGAGCTGCGCCTCCATGAGGATGCGGCGCCGCCTCCTGCGTCTTGGCGCGTTTCGGCGGCTCAGCCTCGCGCGTATCGTCCGCTTTCTTCGCCTTCGGTGCAGAGCCTCGTCGTTTCTCAGCAGACGAAGCCTCTTCTGGCGTGAGCTTCTTGCCGCTGCGCGCCTTCTGCAGGAGATGATGGAAAGCCGCATCGAGTCCGTGACCTTCGCCGCCGCGCCCGTAGTTCTTCGAAAGTTTTGGCGCACTTCCTGCGCCATCTGCTCTTGCTGTCCGAAAGAGAGATCGCTCTCCCGTCTTGATGCGCCAGTTCGCTTCCTTTTTCAGCTGCCACGTCGCCGCGTGAGTCGTTGATCCTGCCAATCCATTCGAGACATGATCTGCCCCTCCTTGGTATCTTCTCTGCCTCCTGGGCACACAAGCCTTCATCCTTATTATCGGAAATGTCGCGTAGAGTTCTGGAAGGGGCTTTAATTCTCATCTTCGAGGAACTGCCGAGCACATAGAAGGTGCCGTGCCCCTTGGCGTAGAGCTTGCCGTCCTCGTCCCATGATCCGCTTTCCGAGGTCATCGCGTGCTGCCTGTCGTCGCAGACAGACGCCCGTCGCGATGATCGTCTGGCGAGCGGCACGGCGTGCATGAAGTCCATCGAGAGCGACATCGTCACGACCTTCTTGTTGCGCGCGAGCGCCGCATGCGCCATCGCCGTGTCGGCGAGCGTCATCAGAACGCCGCCGTGCACGATGTTGTAAAGTTCGTAGTAACTCGGGCTCGATCGTCAGACGAAGCTCGACTTGAGCCGTCCGCTCGGCACGACGGCGGCATGAAGGTACTCGATGAACGGATTGATGATGGTGAAGCGGATGATTTCCTGCTGTCTTTGGGTCAAAGGAAAAGTCCATAGGATACCTCCTTATTCTTGCGGATGTCCTGCGGTGTTCTCCTGTGCAGACGCTCTTCGGCGCAGGCCGCGTCACGAGGAATGCCGTCGCATACGCCGTGATGGAATGGCGAAGAGCAGTCCGATGCCGCCGATGAGCGAGCGCACGATCTCGGTTGCGATCATGTCGAGTTCGCGACGTGCACGAAGGAGAGAGTTCGGCTGCGAGAAGAGCAGCAGCGATTGAGCGGTAGCGCCGCCGATGTAGGCGAGCACGAGCGTGTTCGCCATCGTGCCCATGACGTCGCGGCCGACGGCGGGTCCCGAAGCGACGACGCTGAACGATGTCTTCGGCGCGAGGGTTTTTCATCTCGCTACGCGGGACGCGATGGAGACGGCGACGTCCATGACGGCGCCGAGCGCGCTCGAGACGATGCCCGCAAAGAGCAGCTCGCGAAAATCGACGTCCTTCAGGTACAATACCTTGAGCATTCCTGCGTGCTCTTCGGCGATGCCCGTCAAGTAGGTCGCGTGAATGGCCAGAAGCGCGAGCAGCGCCGCGACGAAGATGCGCCGATCGATGCGACGATCGCGCCCGCCGACTTCATGTTGCAGCCGTTGACCACGAGCTGGGTGCTGAGCGTGATGAGAGAGCCGATGGGAACGTCCACAAGAGGATGATGCGTCGGCGAGAAGAGATCAGCGAGATCAGCCCCTTGGCGATGAGCAGGACGAGCAGAGGAGGACGAAAGAGCGACTTTCAGCCCGTCCGCCGCCGAAGAGGATGAGCGCGAGCGCGAAGCGGCGAGCCAGAGCACGCCCGGGCGAGACGGTCGAGTCGACGATGGCGTAGGAGCCGTGTTCCTCGCGCACGAGGATGCTCTCGCCTCCTTCGGATGGATGCTCAAAGGCGGGATTGTTGAGCGTACGGTGAACGAAGTGCGCTTCCTCGCCCCCTCGTTAGCCGGATTCGAGGCGGATCGTCACGACATCTTCTCTCGCCCGGCGCGAACTTCTCCATATCGTTCGCGCCCTCTTCGACAGCGAGGATGCCTGCCCACGTCGGCGGATCGTCCCCCTCGCCGCCCGGCAGATGGAAAGCCCGTGAGGGCGAGGGCGAGGCAGAAGCAAAGGGCGAGGAATGCGCAGACGCGCGGCTGCGGCTGGATTTCTGCGGTGAGGTCTCTTGGGAAGTTTTGTGACGCCCACGGCGTCCGCTCGATGATCTTCTCTCATTATACAACGACCTCTGGCAAACGTAGCGAAGAAGTTATAATTGTTCTATAATATTTCGCCAAAGGAGGAACGCCAATAGAAAGAGCGTCGTCATCATTCATCACATTCTTTTTCGGCGATGCGCACGGATGGGAAGGCGGAGGTGGTCAAACCAGCCCGCTGATTATCAGGTGAAGGCGACGAGTGGGAAGCAGGTTACGTCACAGGGGAGCTTCACGAACGAAGGCGCCGCTCTACACATAGCCGATGCTGGGGAGAGGGGAGAGCAGATTGACTATATCTGTAGGGCTTTTTCGACAAACGATGAGCGGAAGCCGCATTTGAAGTCCAAGTTTTCGGAGAGGCGGAAAAGCGTCCGCCATACGAAGATCAGGTGGAGTTCTTCCAGAAATTTGTGAAAAAGAACGCTGCAAAAGGTCTGGCGACGGGTTCCGCTTCATCGACTTCGTGTATCCGACGGCTGATCTTGATCAGGGTGTGCGATCAGGCGATCCGTGCGGCAGCCAAGATCAAGAACGATGTGACAGCTGAGGATTCGCCCGGTCGGATTGCCGTCTCTACGTCGATGTGACGGGGGAATCCGTGCGGCGGATATGGTTCTGAGCCAGATCATACAGCTCTTTGCAGCACGATGGAATGCAGGTGGAGAGGATTCATTCCGATTACAGAGAGGCGGCGATACCGAACCGCCCTGTTTAATCTCACATCATTCACATCCTTGTCGCGCCTGATTTCGGAGCCGATGCGTTCGTCAGGTACGGCAGCCCTGAGCTGGAAGCAGTATTTCGACTATGATTATGAGCGATGCGGGATGATCAACAGAGCTGTTCGAGCCGCTCAGGAAACTGCTGACGCCATGCACCGCTGTCCGACGTCATGCAGATTCGCGAGTCAATGAGATCAAGAACGTGCGTGGACTTGAAGCGTGCCCTCGATGAATTCTCGGCATACGTGATCGTGGAAGAAAGTCTCAGCAGGGCTTTCTCGCTGATGCCTCGACACGATCCAAAGTGCCTACGAGGACATTTGCTGCGCGGAGGGCGAGGAGGCGGCGCTCTACTACGGATGATGATCCGCTGGTGCCTCGAAGAACGGCTTCTACGCAGCAGGCGATGACGCTCTATGTCGAATGGATGCCCGTCTATCTGGAAGCAGCGGTGTTCTATCCCGCTTGGCGCGAGGTTATGGAAGAGAAGATGGCGGATCGCCAAGATCCTCGCGGCAGAAAATGTGTTTTGCCATTTGTACGAAAAGAACTTTATGCGCTCGGGCGGCAGGAATATTGCTTGGATACGATTCAAGGAAGCGCTTGATGGGATGAAGACGGAAGAAAAAGATCCCTTGAAAAGTCTGACAGGGATCTTTGCAAGGACGTGAAGAGCTTCGATTCCTCATCGGAGAATAAGGAAAATATCGAAAAAGATGCGCGAAGAAACGATAGGTGCGAGTATCTTGAACGGCTGCCAAGACTCAAAGAGCTTTACAAATATGATTCAAGAATATCCGCCCAAAAGGAAAGCGATGAGTGAAAGATTTCGCCGCGCTTTTGCAGCAAAGCAGGCTGGAAAAGAAACCCGCAATGCTTTTGCAGAAGATGGAGACGAGGGAAATGCAGGCTCTATGGTCTAGGAAAAGCTTTGAGCAAGCCGATCTGCCTAAAAACAACGACAGTACGCGCTGGAGATTCGCGTCGCCGAGTTCGAAGCGATGTTGACGAAGATATCGTGCAGACGGACTTTAAGCGGGCGGACGTACTGGATCCGTTGCCGACTATCGCATCGATCCGCAAAACGCGCAACGACATCAACCATGCGGGAAATATAAAGGGTGCGACGGCTTCGATGATTCGCAGAGAAGTGGACGAACCGATCAGGAGAGATGCCTTGACCTGCATCGAAAACATGGGATTGGGGAGCAACGATGAAAAGACTATTATCTTTATCTCGATGAAAAGCGGCAGCTTGAAGCGCGGAACCCCGAATCTGGAAGGCTTGATCGTCGCCGGCCATCTGACGGAGAAGGCGATGAGCGAGATCGAGGCCTTTCCTTGTTTCGCGAGAGTGCAGGAAAGCGATGCGAAAGTGATGCGCGGATCGCCATAAATCACTTTCGCTGGCATGGAAATACGTCATCCCGCATTCGGCGGTTCCTCGGGATGCGCTGCAGGCGATGGTCGAGCGCGGCACGAAGATCGTGCGTCTTTGGCGAGGGCGTTATCATCGTCGTCAACAGCGACCGCACGTATCTGAACATCCTTGCCGACGGCGCTCGTGAAGCTCGCCATGGAGCTGCTGGGCGAAGACGGATGATGAGATTCGGCTGCGTCTCCACGCATGGCGCAAGGAGATGTCGGGCAATGCTGGGAAAACCAGCAGCGGATGATCGACAAGAAGGAATATGAGCGCCGCATGGGAGAGCGCATCGAGCTGGGCAAGAGCCAGCTCGCAGGCGAGCAGGAAGCGCCCGAGTGCATCGAGCCCCAAGAAGGCAGCGCAGAAGGCTGCATCGCCTGATGTCTCGCCGACCGTTCGCTGCAGGCCTGCGCGGCGGACGACAGAAGCTGATGCAGCCACGCGCGCTTATCTGGCCGAGCAGAAGAACAGCATCCTCGTCGCTGGGACGGCGCCATGGAGCAGATGCGGCGGCTCTTCATCGAGAACCGGATCGCCGACGCCGTCTTTCATGGTATCTGATCCATGAGGAAGGACGCAGCGAGGCGGACGAAAAGAAGTTCCACGACCCTGCTCGCGGCAAATTTGCGGGGGATGAATGCGAAAAGCGTGAGCTGCAGTACGTGATATGCTGATGGACGCCATGGGCACGCTGATCAACTCGCGCCAGTTTTCGGGCTAGGCGCAGCGCCTTCGGCGCGTTTGGAAGGACTTTTTCCCGTTTTTGCAGGAGATCGGCTGCTCGTCTCGAAGTTCTGCTTCAACAAGCATTTCTACGATTTGACGTACGTCATGCGCATCAAGGCGATGCAGCAGCCTCGCTAGCGCGAGATCGAGCTTTGCAACAAAGATCCTCGACCAGATGCCCTTGACGCTTGAATCTGCTTGGTTCTGCACCGATTATCAGTTCGCGAGATCGAGCATTTGAAGAATATCTATGCGTATGGAGGAGGCTTTGGGAGAAGCTGCAAGTCCCGGAAAAAGGACTGCTGGACGACCTTGTCGATCCTGCCATCGTTCATCCGCTGGGAGCATCGGAAGAGGAGTTGAAATCTGATCTTCGGGCAAGGTCCTGTCCTCGAAGTTCAAGGCGTACAGCTTTGATGATGCAGCGAGAGAGAGAGACTGGCTGGAAGAGGAAGGACTGGCATCTGCAATGCTTCTTTCTGTATTTTTCTCAAGAAGGGGACAAGAAGCGCCATGCGCAGAATCGTGCCGCTTTGGAATATTGGGGCGGCGACCACGATGAGGCGCGGCACCGCCAGATCTGTCGAGTCTTCCCGAAGGGCGCCGTTTTCTGCGATCTTGCAGAAGATGACCCGGGAAAGCCCGGACATCTTCGGCTTGATGCACTATGCGAAATGGATGCGGTTGGCTTTTTCGACGACGCTATGAATATGCAGGCAGATGCTCCGCGTGCGGCGGGGAGACCGGCGTGGAGGATTGGCTGAACGAGCGGGATGGCGACCATGTCCGCGGTGAAGGATATCCGGGCTGCAGTGATCCGCTGGGACGTCGCCGCTGTGGAAGCGCGGCAGGGACAGCATGGGATAGCGCGCGTTTTTGCAGCGATCCGCGACATGCTGAAAAAGAAGAAGGACTTCACGCTTTACGTCATGGGGCTCGCCGCGGCAGACCGCCTGACCTTCATCGATGGCAAGAACTGGGACAGGGACGCCAAGGAGCTTCGCGCTCTCGTGAGTCTTCTGCCCGAAGAGGAAATGCCGGAGACGATGCGCATATTGGCGAGGAAGTGGAAGGACGGCATGGAGCGCCTGTCCGGGCTGTCGCGCGAGGAGAGAAGAGCATCTCGAAATCCTTGGCAAGAGCTACGCCCGTATTGTAGCTTACGCAAACAGCCCGATGATGCATACGCCCATAGCCCGGCGAGGCTCAGCCCCGCCGTCGCTCTTTTCGGCGAGCATGGGATGCGGGCAAGCTCCCTTGCCGTCGTGGTGGACGACGAGATAGCTGATGCGCTCGCCCTCCTGACGCCGGCGTGACGACGCGCGGCAGCTCGGGGTGAGGCGGTAGCTCTCTGTCCTCTGCCGTCGACGAGCGGCAGGCGAAGCCTCTGCGGATAGACGGCGAGACGGCCTTCCTGCCGCCCTTGACCCAGACTTTCGCATGAGGTTGACTTCGTAGTAGGCGGGCGCCTGCCTTCACGCGGCGAAAGCCCATGTCGAGGAGCTTCGCCGCCTCGGTGAAGCGTGCGTTCTCGTCCGCTGCGCCGAGGACGACGGCGATCAGCTCTACGCCGTCCGCGCTGCGCCGAGGCGGCGAGGCAGCCGCCGCCGCATTCGTATAGCCCGTCTTGATGCCCGTCGCGCCCTCGTATGTGCTGAGGAGGCGGTTCGTAGTTCGCCATCAGGACGCTCCTCGAGGGTGACCCGGGTGATCTCGCGCTCTTTCGCGCCGACGAAGGAGCTGAACTCGGATTCTTCATGCCGTAGGCGGCGATGCGTGCGATGTCGTGCGCCGTCGAGATGTGCGCAGGATTCGGCAGGCCGTTCGGATTCACGAAAATGCGTGTCCTTCGCGCCGAGCGCCCTCGCCTTCTCGTTCATGTGCGCGGCGAAGCGGCAGAAGAGCCGGCGAGGTCTTCGGCGATGGCGACGGAAGCGCCGTTGTCCGAACGCAGACATCATCGGCGAGACCAGCTCCGCCGGGACGAAGCGGTCGCCTGCGCCGATTTCCGTGTCTTCCGTCTCGCCGCCGTGCGGCTCACGGTGACGATGGACGAGAGATCGCTCTTCGAGTGCGAGCAGGTCATCATCTTCGTCGGCTTCGCAGGGAGCGCGGCACATCCGCCGCCTTCGAGATTACGCGCCCCGTCGAAGCCCTCGATGAGGATCGCCGAGGACGCCGTGAGCTGTATGTTTTCCGCTGCGCTGGCTCGCTGCGCGACGAGCAGGAAGAAAGGAGTGCGCAGAGGAAAGATTCGTTGAAATGCAAGGAAAAAGCCTCCCTGTCGTGCCTGAAAAAGAGGGAAGGAGACGTGGCTGCCTCCCAAATACATCGTGCCTTTTTCATTTATACCATATTCGCATACCATGCCGCGCAAAAACAGCGCCGCTGATGCAGCGCATGGGCAGGAAGTTGAAATCTTTCGCGAATAAGGGCAGGAGAAGGATGTCATGGGAAGTTTATGGGCGGTCAGGAAAAGGCGGGCGGTTGATAGCATGAAAAGCGATCGTCGTCGTCGATATGCAGAAGGATTTCATCGACGGCGCACTGGGAACGAAAGAGGCGCAGGAAATGCTGCCCCACATGGAAGCGAAAGCTGGCGCAGGCGGCGGGGACGAAGCCTCGTCTTCACCATGGACACGCATGGCGAGGGATTATCTCGCGACGCAGGAGGGACGGCGCCTTTCCCGTGCCGCACTGCATCCGCGGCACGGAGGGATGGGAGATCGCCGCTCCTTGCAGCCGTCTGTGCGCGGCGGCGGCTGTCGTGGAAAAGCCCGCCTTCGGCTCGACGGAGCTTCCCGGCGCTGCTCGAAGACTGCGACGAGATCGAGCTTGTCGGACTCTGCACGGATATCTGCGTCACCTCGAACGCGCTCGTGCTCAAGGCGTTCTACCCCGAAAAGAAGATTTCGGTCGACGCTTCGGCCAGGCGGGCGTGACGCCCGAGAGCCACGCGGAGGCGTTGCGCGCGATGAAGATGTCGGTCGATGAGCAGTAAAGATGAAGTGAAGGCTGGCGGCAGGTCTTGCTGGAGCCGCTTTCGCCATCCGTTTTCTTCTTCGGCTCTCGGCGCATTGCCTGTTAGACAGCGAAAGGGCTGCTGCATGGTTCTCGCAGCAGCCCTTTCGCGTGCGCCTGCTTTTATTGCGCAGGGCGGCCTTCGCCGAAGCCCCAGGACGTCGGCACGTCCTGCGCCGTGAGCAGGAGATCGTCCCGCCGGATATTTTGCTGTCGGAGGATCGTGCGCACGGTTTCTCGGACGAGCGCGAGGGCGGTTGTCTCCGGCTCATGTGCGCTGAGGAAGACGCGCGCGGGCGCTTCTTGAGACGCACGAGCGCCCACGCCGCCGCGCTGTTCGAAAGGTGGCCGCGGTTCGAGAGGATGCGCTGTTTCAGATGCCGTGGGTAGGAGCCTTGCTGCAGCAGCTCGCGGTCGTGGTTGGTCTCGCGATCAGCGCGTCCGCTCCTTCGATGGCCTTCATGACGTGCGTTCGTCACGAAGCCGAGGTCGGTCGCAGGGCGCACTCTCGCTGCCGCAGACGGCGTAGCCGACGGGCGAAGCCGCATCGTGCAGGGTCGAAAGCTCTTGACGGCGACCTCGCCGAGCATGACGTCCCCGCGATCGGGGTGAGCACGTCTTCCGCACGGGCAGGCTTGCCCGGATGGCGGCGAGCGTCGCGGGACGTGCGAAGAGCGGCAGATGGTACTGCTTCGAGAGCGTCGGCAGCCCCTTGATGTGGTCGCTGTGCTCGTGCGGTGATGAATCGCCGTCGAGGTCGGCAGGGATCGACGCCGAAATCCCCGAGCAGGCGCGTGATGCGGCGCGCGCTGATGCCGGCGTCGATGAGCAGGCGCGTGCCGTCAAGCTCGATGTACGTCGCGTTGCCCTTGCTGCCGCTCGCGAGCACGGCGACGCGCAGGCCGCGCCGTGCGCCTTCGCCGCCTTCTTCGGCGCGGGGCGGCGCTCCATCGCTTCTGCACGCGCCGCCGAGGCCTCGGCGGCACGGCGAAAGCGCGTTGCTCGTCGTGGCGCCGCCTCAAGGGCGCTTCACCCCCGGTTCGGCAGGATGAGGAAGGAGGCGGACTCTTCTCCGTGAGGAGCGAGGACGGCTCTGCGGCTTCTCTCCTTGGCGGGTCTCGATCATGCCCTGCGGCTTTTGGTTCGCTTCCCTGCAGGCGCAGGAGATTTTCCATGAGGTCGACGTCCCTGTTTCTGCGCGAGCGTTTCTGCGCGGTCGCCGCGTGCTGCACGGGAACTCTGCAGCCGATGCGTCTGCTCGTCCTGCTTGCGCTCGCGCATCTTCGCCGCCTCGCCGTTGTCGTCGCGCTGCGCCGTGTCGAGGGAGGCGATGCGCCCGAAAGCGCCTCGTGCTCGCGCTCGATGTCCTCGGCGCGATCTGCCCCGCCGTTTCCACGAGGCCGATCTCGATGGCGGCATGGCGCTTCAGGAGGTCGGTGAATCCCTGCCCTGTGCGCTCGCCACATACCGCAAGGTGAGCGCGAGTGGAATCCTTGAGATCCTGCTGCGCCCTTTTTCCTGTGTGGCGTGCAGCGCGGCCATCTGCCGCGCGATTTCCTCTGCATCATCGTCGCCGAGCGCGCTCATGTCGACGCCGGGACGCTGCGAAGGCGGAGAGTGTCGCGGGGAGGCTAGCGCAGAGCGGACGCGATCTCGCGCGACAGCCCCTGCCGCCAGAGCGTCCAGACGGTCGGAAATCGCGCGCTCCACCTCGTCGATGCGGTTCAAGACCGCGCGTTCGCGCCGCGCAGAGTCGCGGCTCCTGCCGACGGCGCGAATCGTGGATGCCGTCGATCGCCTCGCCTCAGCCTTCGAGCCGTTTTTCCGAGTCTTCTTTGTCCTCCGCGGTGATCAGCCCTGCCCGCGAAAAATATGCTCTTGCCCATCGAAATGCCCTCCAAAACGAAATAAACGGGACAGGGCAGCCCCTGCCTCGGGGAAGATTCATGCTATGAAGATTTCTAGTCCCATAATATGATACTATTTTATGGAGAATTTTTCAAGGAAACGCTGACAAACCTGCACGCACTGGGAAGTTGTAAAAAATAAATTGACGTAAAAGTTCCATTTTGGAATCCGTTCAGTTAAACTTTAGTTGAGAGACAAAAAGCAACTGAAAGGGGAAACCAAATGGAACAGATCATCTCTACCACGTCAAAAGCGCAAATGGAAACAACTTACGGAAAAAGATCGGTATCATCTGAGGCTTATTTCAATGCCGGAATGAGAACGCAGTGAGATTGCCGAGCGTACGGGGTACTCCAAAGCGAACCATTGAGCGTGAGCGGGCATTGGGTTTAACAGAGCAGCTGAAACCAGCGAGCAGGACATCAAGACGTATGGCGATCTTCAAAAACAATGGGTCCACCTAGCGGATGTGGCACAAAGGCGTCATGAAGAAAACAGTGCCGCAAAGGACGGAATCTGAAGATCGGGAACGACCATCGATTGGTGGAGTATATTGAGCACAAGATCAAGAAGGAGAACTGGTCTCCTGCAGCTGTATTAGGTAAGACCTAGAGCAAAAAGGATGGCTGTTTGCCGTCCCGGATTTGCGTCAAAAACCCTGTACAATTATATTGATCGAGACTTGTTCCTTGAATTAGCAACAAAGACCCGCTGCAGAAAAGAAAGGGACAAAACAAGCCGTGCGCAAAGTGCGAAAAAGTTGCTTTGAACAATCGAGCTGGAAAAAGTATAGAAGAGCGCCCGGAACGGGTGAACCAAAGGAAAGAATTTGGGCATTGGGAGATTGATCTGGTGGTGGGGCGACAAGGAACCAAACCTGTCATCTTGACGCTGGTAGAACGTCAAACACGCAAATCCATCTATAGTGCTCGTGAAAAATCAAAAACCCAAAAAGGGAAGTGTTGCAGGCAGTTCGCGCGCCCATCGCCGCGTGAAGGGGGACTTTCACAAGTGTTTAAAAAGCATTACGGCAGACATTTAAAAAGCATTACGGCAGACAATGGTTCGGAGTTTTTGGATAGCAAAGGGCTTCAAAAGGCGGCAAAGTGCGATGAAGTGTACTACGCGCATCCTTTCAGCAGTTGGGAGCGCAGGGCAGCAACGAGAACGGGAACCGTATTCTGCGAGATTTTGCCGAAAGGAACGGATTTCAGCGCGCGCTGAAACCGAGAGAGCTGAAACGACTCGAAGATTGCTACCAACTATCCGCGCAAAATCTTCGGCTACAGCCTGGGATGATATCTGTGCTGCGGCTGCGGGCTGCCAAAAGTTTGGCGGAACGATGCGACAATTAAACTTGCAATCTTCTCAAACTGCACGCACTTTTCAGAGATCGGGCGGCTGCCAGTCGATGGGCGGTGCCCTGATGCTCGAGGAAGCGTGCTGGCGCGGGAGAAGGGGCGGCTGCCGAAAAGCCGCGAAGGCGGAAAGGGGCTGGATGCGCCGACTCGATGACGGCGTGGCGGCGGGAGGCGATCATCGCCTTCTGCGCGCTAGGAGCGCCCTGCAGGATGAAGACGAGGGCTTCTCGCGGGGCGCTGAGGAGGCGCGATGATCTCGGTCTCGTGAAGGTCTCCCAGCCATGCCTGTGGTGCGAGGCGGCGGCGTGGGCGCGCACGGTCAGCACGGTGTTCAAAAGCAGCACGCCCTGCTTCGCCCAGTGGCGCAGCGAGACAGCCGCTTTCTTCGGCGTCCGGCAGCCGGAGGTCGCTCGAAAGCTCCTGAAAGATGTTCTTGAGCGACGGCGGCGGCTCTGACGCCCGGCCGCACGGAGAAGGAAAGCCCGTGCGCCTGCCCTTCGCCGTGGTAGGGATCCTCGCCCGGGATGACGACCTTCGTCTCGGCGAACGACGTGCAGTGGAGCGCGTTAATCGTCGCAGTACATGTGCGAGGGAAAGACGCGCCGCGTGCGGTGACCATGTCGATGAGGAAGCGGCGCAGCTCCCGATAGTGGGAGGCTTTCATCTCGTCGGCAAGCAGCTCCGCCCCAGTCGTTTTGGAAAATTTTCACGAGCCAGTCACTCCTTCACCGTCCATTACTAGCAGTAGATGATATGATAGTGAAAATCGGAGGAATCTGCTATACTATGCTCCAGAGTTCATTTGTGCAAGTTAGCGATTCGTCCGGAGGATCGCAGGAGAGGTGTTGGGAATGGGTCTGCTCGCGCGCCGCTGCGGCGTTCTTTTATCGTGCTCATCTTGCTTGCTGACGAGCCGTCCGCTGTTTGCGGAGGAGCAGCGCCCCTGCTGCGCATCGGCTGTCCTGACGTCTCCGACTTTCCTCGACGACGCGCCTGAGCGGCTGCTGGTCAGCCATACGAGGGCTACCTCGACGAGATTTCGCGCAGCACGGGCTGGCAGTACCAATATGTCGCCGATGAACGAGCGGACGGCGCGCGAGATGCCTGAGGCAGGGAAGCATTGACATGTACTTTGCGCGCAGCAGATGGGGACCGACGAGTCGGAGTCTTGAGCACGGAGGGCGCTGCCTATTCGATCCTCAGCGTCTACGCGATGGAGGATTCTGCGCTCTGCGGCGAACGGGCCTGCGCTGCGCTCACAACAGAAGATCGCGTGCTGGACACCGAGCTGCACGCCCACGCGCCTCACGTCTCGGGCGCGAGCAGGGCGTTCGTGCCGACCCCGTGGTGTACGAGACCTCCGACAGAGCTTCACCGGCGCTTGGGGAGGTCGACGCAGCATAGACCGCGCGAGCTGCAGGCGGGACGACGAGCTGCTCCTGCGTGGCGCTCCTGCCGGCGGAGGTTCATCGCGTCGAAGAAGCGGGAGGGGCTGTTGAAGAACCCCAGCGACGTCATCCCTGTACGAGGCGGTCAACGGAGCTTCGAGACGCAGCTGAGCAAGATGTTTTCTCGACCGGGCGCAGTGGCGCAGCTCGTGCGCTTCACCGCGACGGAGGAAGCTCCATCTGGCTTCGCGCCCGTGCTGCGCGTCGCCTATGTGAGCAGCCATGCGCCGTTTTTCGACGAGCCGAATGCGGGCGACGTGCCCGACGGCATCATCCGAGCGTCCCAGGATGCTCGGCGAAACGATCGGCTTGTACTTTAACTTTGTGCCAGCCGAGGACAACGATCACGCCTTGAAGATGTTGCGCACGGGCGAGGCGGATCTTCTTGCGTGTACAATGCCCGTCGCTCGATCGCGCGACCTTTACTCACATCGACGCTTTGCCACGGAGGACTTTTCCTGTCGTGCGCCGTGGCACGAACTGAGATCCCGCCGCCGTGCGCGTCTCTTTGTCGAGCTGGTTTTGTCGGCGCACGCACTACCTCAACGAGCAGCATCCGGACTGGCAGATCGTTCCCGTCGCGGAGCTCGCCGACCGTCTCCGCCTGCTCGAAGATGGCGGGGTCGATTTCGCTTTCCTGCCGTCGCTCTTTTCGCAGCAGAGCGGCATCCTCGCGACGCACCGAGTCTCAAGGGTGCTCGCGAGCCTATTCGGCGGAACTGCGTGAGCATCGCGATTTCGCGCGACCAGCCGCGCATCCTGCAGTCCGTCCTGACGAAGGGCTGCTGAAGCTGATTCGCGCCGCGCACGGAGATCGTCACGAGCACATGACGAGCCGCCTGACGCTGACCGCCGTCGTCGCACGCTCATCCGATGCAGACGGGTGCGCTCGCCTGCGTCGTATGCTGCTTGCCTTCCTCGCGCTCTTCCTCGTCTCTCGCCTCGCGCAGAGAGCGGCGGCAGACGGAGATCCTGCGAGGAGAGAACGAGGAGCTTGAGCAGGCGGTCGAGGAGCGAAGAAGCTGATGCGTGCCCGCGACATCTACAAGCAGGCGGCGGAGATCGATCCTGACGGGGCTTCTGAACAAGAAGGCGATCCGCGCCGTCTACGAGGAGATGGTCGCATCCCCTTGAAGGACGGCGCCTTCCATGCGTTCTTCATCATGGATCTCGACCACTTCAGGAAATGAACGACACCTACGGGCATCAGGCGGGCGACGACGTCCTGCGCCGCTCGCAGACGACATCCGCTCCATCTTCCGCGTCGGATCACATCGGACGCTTCGGCGGCGATGAGTTCACCGCGCTGATGCCGAACGTCAGACGACGCTCGCCGCCGTCGAGCATCATGCGCGCCGCCTGATGTCGGCGGCGCAGGAGCTGGAGGTGCGACGACCGCTCGCTGCTCTCCGTGAGCATCGGCGTGGCGCTCGTGCCCCATGCACGGCACGGCATACGATGACGTCTTCATGGCGGCGGATGCCGCGCTCTACGACGTGAAGCCGCGGGGAAGGAACGGCTGGAAGGTCTATGACGCGAAAAAGGACGGAGGCATATGGATGCACGGAGGGGAAAATGAGGAAGGATTGGCGGCGGCTCTTTGTCGGGCGGCTTTCGCTGCCGCCCTCGCCGTCGGCGCGGGAACGTCGCTCGCCGCCACGGCAGCATCCGCAGCGGCGGCGACGAAGACGGGCGCGGCTGGCAGACGCCGCCGCGCCCGTCTTCGTCGCGCGTCCCGAGCTTTGCCGCCGAGCTTCCCGCCGCGGTCAACGAGCGGGCGGCGGCCGAGGTGCGCTTCATCGTCGCCGACTGAGCGGGAGCGATCGTCGCTGAGGACGCCGCCCGAGAGCGTCCCCGTCCGGCGCGGCGGAAGCGAGCGAGGAGAGATGGCGGCCTTCGTCCGGCGGCGCAACCTGCAGCCGAAGCTCGCCTGCTCCGTCGAGGGAGATCGTGCGCCCCTACTACGAGGGAAGCGGGAGCGGAAGGCGCTGCGTGCTGACATCGCCCTTTTGCGCGCATTGAAGGGAGACGGGCTGTCGCTTACGGCGGCGACGTCCCGCCCGGGCAGAACAACTACTTGCGGCTTGGGCGCGACGGGCAACAAGGTCAAGGGCGCCCACTTCCCACGCCGCGCGAAGGCGTGCGCGCCTATCCAGCATCTCATGCGCGTATGCGACGACGCGGCGCCCGGCGGCGCCGCTCGTCGATCCGCGCTACGACCTCGGCATCTACCGCCCCGACATCCACGGCAAGATCGCGCATTGACGGGCTGAACGGCGTCTGGCGGTGCCCGGCAGATCCTATGGGCAGGACATCCCGCTGCTTTTCCGGCGAGGCTACGTCGCCCGACGCCTCCGACGCTTTCCCTCGCCCTCGCCGAGAAAAGCCCGCGCGAGGACGCCGCCGCCTACGCTCGCGCCATCGTCCGGAGGCGGCGGCACGAGAAAGGCGGCAGCCGACTTGGACAAAGCGCTGCACCCTTTCGGCAGAAAGAACCGGCGGCGCTACGACCGTGCGTCCTCTTGGCGCAGGCGACGGGCGTCAGCACGACCTGAAGCGCTCGGAAGCATCCCCGACTTCCTACGCGGCAACTCGCTGCAGCGCTCAGGGCGGGCGAACGCCGCCGCCGTCCGCGAACTTCGAGCGCCTCGCCCCTCGTGCCGCAGTCGGCGAGCCTGAGCAACATCGGCGCCGCCCGTGCGCGAGGCCGAGCGTGGCAGCCTTCGCGGTGCGCGCGATCAACACGACGAATCCGACGGTGCTGGATGAATCAGATCGTCTCGCCAGCCCTGCAGGAGCAGGCGAGTTGAATCGGCCATGCGTCACGGCGCATAGGAAAATGGTATGGATAAAAAGCGAGCTTTGCAAGAGATGAGACCCCCTCGCCCGATCGAGATTCAGCGGCGAGGGGGTCTTGTTTTCCTTTTTGTAGGAAAAGGAAGGCGTTCGTCCGCGCGGTCGTGGCAAGACGCGGGGAAAACGATTTACTAGTAAGAAAGTCTCGATTATCTCCAAGTGAGCAAAAGATTCGCTAGGGAAAAAAGGCGGATTCGTGGTAGAATATAGGCAGGGAGAAAGATTGCCGCTTATCCCGCTCTCGTGTTTTGCGAGTTTCGAGACAGGACGATATGCGCATGTTTTATTTGGAGGAAATCAAGAGATGAAGAGGCAGGGATGCACAGGAAGTGCAGCGCAGGTATTCAACGGCAAGGGAAAAGCAGGCGGCTGACCCCGTTGCTCGGGCTTTGCCTTGCTCGGCGCGATGCCTTTCCTCCGGCATCGAAGCGGGCATAGCGGATCCGGGAGGCGCAGCGTCCATGTTGCGCGCCGCATCGGGCGGCGGGACGACGATGCTGGGCGGCGGGACGACGATGCTGGGGCTGGGCGCCGGTGATGCGTTTGCCGCCGCCGTGGTGGCGGAAAGAAGTCATTGCGACGCAGAGACCGCGACGCAGAAGGTAAGCGAGGGAGGCTGCATCACGTGGAAGGGCAGAGCGGCGGCGGCGGAAAGAGCGCTCGATCTTCGTGCGCCGCCAGGTTCTCCTCGGCGAGAACCCGTGACGGACGAGGAGCTTCCGCGCACCGCTCCGGACGCGCCGATCTGGCACGCACAGCTCGGCCGGACCTTGAGGCGCAGGCGGCGGAGGTCCGACGAAGCAGCCTGCGGTCGAAGTTGGCCACTGTCGCCTTCGCCTACTCCGCCGCCGCGCAGAGTTTCCAAGGCGGCGTCGTCGACATCAGCCGATCGTGCCGACGATACGACAAGATCATCATCACCGAACCGCTCGTGGTCTGACGGAGCACGCGATCTCGGCGCTTTGAGAGCGGTTGCGCATGAGAGGAGCTCATCAAGAAGAGCTCTCTGACCGGGGCTGGTTCAATACGAACGATCTGTCGCGCGCGTCGAGGCGCGCACGCAGATCGAGTGGCGGGCAGCCTCCCCGGCACGTCGAACCTCGTCGTCGACGTGGAAGAACAAGGAAACCGCACGTGGGGCCATGTCAGTCTCGCGCGACAACGGCGCGCTACCGCTACACGGGGCGCCACCCAGTACAGCGCCTACGTCAATTACGCTGCAGCCCCTTCCGCCAGGCGACCTCTCACCATCGGCGGCATCGCGATCGAACGGCGGCACGTGGTCAGGCTCCGCCTCTACACGACGCCGATCATTAGCAGGGCGCGAGCGCCTCGGCGTCAGCCACTCGCGAAGCTCGCACTCACACGCTGGGCGGCGCGTCCTCGGCGATGGGCTTCCGGAGGCACGCCGGAGAGCGTGGGACCTGGGTGGCAGACACAACTTCCGCGCAGCCGCGACTTCAACCTCTACAGTACGATTTCGCTTTCGATCAGCACCTTCCTTGACGAGGCGAAGTATGAATTACAAGTAGTGCCAAGAGCGCGAGGAACTGATGATCGGCATCAACGGCGACAACCTCGACCACATATCGACGGACGGCGCAACACCTTCGCTCAACCTACGATCGAAATCTGTCGCACGAAGACAGGTGCAGAACAACTACGACGCCGACACAGCAGGCAATCACTTCGCGCGGAACCCGACCTACGCGCCTACATTACCGACGAACGCCTCGCCCCACCCAACCGCTAACCGCACGGGCGAGAAAACCCGACCTCGGAGAAATCCTCGGCGGGCCTTACGGCGTACGCCTATCCGTCAGCGAGGCATCGCGACGACGGCTAAAACGACGACGAGTCTGCGTGAACTTACCGACCGCGAGGGCGAAAAACGTCAAGCAGATCATCGCCTTCGTCGACGGAGGACATGTGACATCTAACACGATGGATATCCGGCTACACTGGAAACCAGCCGCAGCTCACGGCGCGGCCTCAGCGTCAACGGAGCAACTGTGATAACTAAGTATCTGTGCCACGCATGGAAGATCGGCACGAACATGCGGTCTCCGACACCGACCGCAGCGACAGATTTGGTTTCAACTCATAATTTAACAGTTATCTTACCGAGACTCTACTGCTCTCCTCTTTTTGAAAGTGACGAACAGCAAATACCACGCCTCCGCCATGACGTACCGCTTCCGATAAAGCACATGGAAAGGAGAAACAACATGCGCTTTATGAAGAAACAGCCGCGCTCATAGGAAAGCGGATCGAACAATCCATCATGAACAGCCCGTAGAATTTGCGCCGCGCAACCTGAGCGCCCATTATCTTGACGGCAGGCCGACTCTCGTCGGCACGGGACTCGCATATGCTCCCCCAGGGCGGCGACGCACAGACCGCCTAGAACGCGCAGAGACACAGACCATCGACCATACGCAGAACGCCGTCATCAACCTGGCAGAGCTTCAACACGCAGCGAGCGAGCGCGCCAGCATCCTCCAGCCGAACGCACAGGCGGCTCTCCTCAACCGCGTCTCGGCAACAACCTCCGAGATCTTCGCGACAACTTACGGCGAAACGGCGTCTTCCCCGCCAACCCCTGCGGCGCTACTTCGCCCCCGCGCTCAGACGCGGAGGCGATCTTCGCCCACTATGAACATCAAGAACGCCGACTCACAACGGCCAACCCTCGTCGGCACAGAATGACGCAATGGTGATCAACTGCGGCATCACCGCCCAGAAGAGGGCTCAACGCCCATCTCGGCAAGACGTCGCCAACGAGGGCGTCACGTCGCCAAGAAGGGCGCAGTCCTCGCCGCAGGCGAAGCGTCTACCGACTTCACCGGCGACGGCAAAAACGAGGTCGTCCCCTCGAAGGCGGCATGGAGCAGGCAGTCACGAACACAAGGTCTCGTCAAGTGACGGAGGCCTCCCCAGCTTCTTATGACCGGCGACGCGCTTACGGCTCGGCGGTCAACCAGAAGGCATCGTCCGCGCATCCTAGACGGCAAGGTGATCATCGCCGCATCACGGCGAACGACGTGCAACTAACGCGCAGCCGACGGATGCGAGCGGCGCGGCGCACTCGAGACGGCGGCGGCTACAGGGCACAGACGACCCCGCACGCCAAGAACGTCATACGAGCACAGCGCGCTCTGCAAGCGCCGACGCGACGGCTGACGGCGGTGCAGGCGGGCACCGTCCCGTCTGTCAGAGGCGACGCACCGCGGCGAGAGACCACGGCGCGCGGCAAGGGCGAGGGCGCGGGCGGCACCATCGAGACCTCGGCAGCAATGCCCGACACGGCGACGTGCGCGCCCCTCCGAACGCGGCAAGGCGGCGAAGGCTGATCGACCCGCGACATTGAGGTCAAGACGCGCCTCGGCGGCGACCCCGCAGGGCAACTCGATGGCGGATGCAGAAGGTCACCAAAAACGCTGAACAACGGAACCTCCGTGAACATCCAGACGGACAACCTCACGGGCCAAACGACAACCCATCACCATCACGAACGCCATCCGAAAGACGTCGGCGGCGATGGCTCTGCGCCTCAAGGCGACAGGCGCCATCAACAACGCCGACATCACGTCGGAGACGCCGCATCGGCGCAACGCCGACGGGCAAGCTGAGCCTGAGGTCACGTCCGATACGAACAAGACGGCGGGCGGCAAGTGTCAGCATGGCGAGCGGACGACACCAAGACGCCCGGCGGCGCAAAGATCGGCGGCGGCCTCGTGGATAACGACGTCGGCTTCGCCAACCCTCAGAGCGCGGGGCGAGGCGGGCATCACGCCGAACGGCGTCACGATCGACACCCGGCCGACCTGCGGGCGCACCGCACGGCGGGGCGGCAACGTCGATGGCGGGCAGCACGACGGCGGATGCGGCGGGCGTTTGCCCGCCGGCTCTACGATCCAGACGGGTACGGCAAGGTCACGCTCATCGGCAAGTCTACGGGCAGCAATCCAGCGGTCGCCAAGGGCATCAAGATCGACGGCGGATCGAGCATCACGACGCGCACGGTCGAGCGCCAGCACGACCCATCGACCTCGCGGACAGATCACGGGCGACAACGATCCCGCAGGCTATGCGAAGGTCTGGACGCTCTCGGACGGACGCGCGATCAACTTCGGCACGGGCACGGGCGACTCGACCTCGCGGGCAATACGTTCTCCGGCCCGGGGAAGATCACGAACTTACAGAACATCGTCGGCGATGCAAGCCAGAAGGCGAACATCACCGTCGGCGGCGTCACGTCGGACAAGCGACCTCGAACTGAACACGGGCGCGGGCATCGATGGCGGTCAGCGGTACGGTGGACGTCGCTTCGGCCATGCGCCGACGCCTTCCTGCCCTCGAAGGGGCAGGTCGCGGCACGGGCAAAATCACGACCGATGCGCTGCGGCTCGACGCGGCGGATGCCGAGGTCACCTCACGGGCGCGAACGCGGGCCGAGAACGTCGACGGCAAGCGTAGTTAGAAGCTCACCCTCAAGAACAGCGGCAACCCTTGCGGTCGGCGCGAGACGGGTCCGTGACGGGCGCGGGCGCGGATATCGACGTCGCGGGCGATCTCACGGTCGGCGGCACGACGCCTCTGGCGGGCGGCGCGGCGGCGCTCGCGAACGGCGCGGGCGCAGTCGAAGCTCGCGCGCTTCGGCACTCGCCGTAGAAGACGGCGCCCAGATCGCCTCGACCGGTGCGGCTCAGACCGCCTCGAGGCAAACAGCTCTCCTCGGCACGGGGCGAAGGTCAGACCGCCGCGGAACGATCGATGTCAAGACGGATGCGCTGTCTCCCTGCGGGAGACACGGCGTCCTTTCGAGTGCGAACGGCGCGGTCACGATCGAGACGCGGACGGCGGGCAAGACGATGTCGGTCAATGCCGGCGGCGTCGCCTGCGGCGGATATCGCCATGGCGGACCTCCTTCATCGACTCGGGCACGGGCACGTAGCAGATCGGCAATGCCCGACGGCAATATCGAGATCGGCACGACTGCCGTCCAGGCGCCGCTCGCCGTCATCTCCCGCGACACGGTCAAGGTCACGCGCGCGGTCACGAACACGAACAATAGCGACATGGCGTTCACGGGAAGCAACGTGAACTTCGATGCGGATCGTCCTCTGCCGCAGGATCGGGCAAGACGACGGTCACCGCCGATGCCGTGAGTCTCGATGGCACGTTCTCCGGAACGGGCGTCTTGCTGTGCAGAAAAGACGGCGGGCAATCTTCACCGTCGGCGGCACGAGCGCCTTCCTCCGGATGCGGCCATCGGCGCGGGCGGCAGGAAACTTCTCACAACGTCGCCATCGGCCTCGAAGGACAACGCGGGCACGGCGACGATCGGCGAGATCCCGCCTCGCCGAAGCATACGAGCATCCTGACGAACGGCGCCTCGCCTCACCGGCACGGTGCATGGCGCGGCGACGGACACGCTCGCCGCGCACGGCGTCGGCCTGACAGACGGCGGCGGCGGGCTTGAGGTCGGCAAGCCCTGCTCCCTCGCGCGGGCGACATGGGTGATCGACCGCAGCACAACAAGATCGGGGACACGCCGACCTCACGGACACGGGAATGCTCACGCTGACCAACAAGACCGATATGAAGGTCACCAAGATCGAGAACCGCAACGTCGATCCCAAGAAGACGTCGAGGGCATCGAGGCGAAGTCCACGGATATCAAGCTCGACGCGGGCAAGAAGCCCAACGTCGAAGCAGTAGATCAAGACGTGGCTGACGATGCAGCTCGGAAGCCGACGACATGAACCTCGGAGCAAGATCAACGTCGGCAAGACGCTCACGCTCGAAAAGAGCCGGCAAGGACGCAGGCGGCCGAGCGTCGGCACGGGCCCGAACGACTGGAACGTCAACAACGCCCAGTACGGCAATATCAAGATCGGCGGCAACGGCCAGAGCGGGCGACATCAAGGTCTAGCGACACGACCTTTCAAGAATCCGTCGGACATCGAGACGACGGGTCATGTCAAGCTCGAAGGAACGGAACAAGGCGGGCGCGGACGGCAAGTCCGGATATGAAGATCAAGGCGCAGACGGCGGAGCTGGGCGAACGCGGGCGATACGCCGCCGTCAAGAACTCGATCTCGACCCTCGGGCGGCATCGACCTCGGTCTCGGCAGGTCAAGCGGCGCCGAGGGCGGCAAGATCAAGACGAGAAGGGCGCGTCGAACTCGCAGGACATCGTCATCAGCGACAATGCCGCGGACGCATCGCACGGGGAGTTCTGCATCTCCTACCGCACGACTCAACGACGCTCGATGGCTTCAGCGGCTTCGACGTCGCGGGCAATCAGCACCTCTATTTCTACGGCGGCACCGTCAAGAAGTCCATTAACGCGGCGGGGCCGGCGTCGTGGTAAAGGATGATGTCTCCATCGTGGGCAGGGACGAAGCTCAAAAATCGGTGCGGATACGTCGAAGGCGGGCGGCGATCCGGACGGTCGGTCACGGGCGCTTTACCGTGGAACAGGAAGACCGTCCACGTCAAGGGTGATGGCAGGCACATCGAAGGACAACGGCGCGGAGATCAACATCCAGACGGACGGCGATATTCATCTGGAGCAAGGGGCCGCTCCGCGTCGAGGGCAACTACGCACAGGCGACGCTCAACCGCGCGGCGGCAATGTCATTCTGAATGAGGACGCCAAGGTAAAGGTTGCTGATGGCTCTACGCCCGTTCGGTCGATGTTACGGGCAACAATGTGCAGCTTGACGCAAGAGCGCAGCTCGACCGCACGGACACGGTCGGCGCCTTCGCGTGCATACGGACAAGATCATCACGCCGACGTGGACGACAATACGACGAACATCGTCGGCAAGAGCGGCCTCGTCATCACGCGAAAGACGCAGGGCGACCTGACGCTCAACAACACTGCAGCGGCGCGGGGCCCCACATCACGAGCGAGCACTCAACGCAAGCTTTCGGCAACGAGCCTTGAGCTTGTCCTCGGCGTCAAGAGGAGCGACAATGCCATGATCGACGGCCTTGAGGCGAACAACCGCGTCGTCGTCAAGACGGCGGAGTCGGCAAGGCGGTCATCGGCGCGGGCGGACCCAAGGTCGGCACGGATGGTTCGGGACGAACTACAAGGTCACGCTGACGACGGGCGCGATCGAGAACACGGGCGGCGCGGCAAGATGGAGATCGCCACGGCAGCGCGCTGAACCTCACACGAACAATATAGCGAACCTCGTCGTGGGTGCGTCGGCTTTTCCGTCACCAGGCGCGGGCACGCTC
>BNJV01002930.1_pt1 | contig 66450 bp, 84 predicted proteins | sample 8540591 | NCBI WGS metagenome assembly BNJV01 (sample SAMD00202457, study PRJDB9452) | human saliva metagenome | host: Homo sapiens
TCTCCCAACATCACCTGTAAACTTATCAGGTACTATAACACTTACTGTGTAAATAGGCTCTAATACTACAGGAGCAGCCTTCATAAATCCGTCTTTGAATGCAATAGTAGCTGCCATCTTAAAATGCCATCTCAGATGAGTCAACCGGGTGGTATGAACCGTCCAAGAAGCACAGCCTTAACACCTACTAGGATATGCAGCTAAAGGCCCCTTAATACAGCACTCTGCCACTCCCTTTTCTACTGCCGGGAAATAGTTCTTCGGTACTGAACCACCAAATACAGTCTCCTCAAACACATATGCTTTTCTCAAGATCTCCTGAAAGGCTCCAAAGCTCATCTCTAACATCACCAGAAGCTGAGCGATGTCCACCTGATTGCTTCTATATCTTCCTGCAGCGCTCTACTTTTCTGTCTGATAGTCTCTTTGAAAGCTACTTTAGGTCTTGAAAGTTCTATCTTTACTTTATATCTATCTAAAAGCTTACTTACTACAACTTCAAGCTGTTGATCGCCTATTCCGTATAGAAGAGTCTTATCTGTTTGATGTATCATTCACATGTTTTAGAGTTAGATCCTCTTCCATAAGTCTCAGATAAACCTGATGAGAGTTTATCCTCCTCGCCCTTGTTTACTATCTTATATCTCCTTACAAGTATGGTGATGAGATCTTGGGTCCATGATAGAGTATAGGTGCATTCTTAAGCGCAATAGTATCTCCTAGGTAGTTGTTACACTAAGTTTTGCCATAGCACCTATATCACCTGCTACAAGCTCCGGCACTTCTATAGCACTCTTTCCTCTAAGTACATATATTTTCCCAGACTTTTCGTCTGTTTCCTTACCAACATTATAGATTGCACTATCAGGCTTTAAAGTACCCAGGTACAAACCTTAACAAGTGAATACTGCTCTATAAACGGATCTACGATTGTCTTAAAATACTCTTGCAGAAAGTGATACTTCTTTATTATATTTGCTGTAAAATGCTCTCCGTTGCTTACATCAACACCAACACACTCTTTGTAATCCGGAGATGGGAAATACTTTTCAATAGCCATCATAAGTGCCTTAAATCCCTGTGCATCTACACCTGAACCCATCATTACCGGCACAATATCTCCATTACAAATATTCTCTTTGAGTGCTGTTGCTACCTCTTCATCAGTGAACTCTTCTCCTGAGAGATATCTCTCCATATACTCTTCACTTGTCTCGGCTACTGCTTCCATAAGAGCTTCCCTTGCAATTTTAAGGTTAGCTTCAACATAGTCAGGTATTTCACACTCTACATAGTCTGAAAGATTTGTAAATCTTCTACCCTTCATCTTTACAACATTTACAAATCCTACGAATTTTTCATTCTCTCTTATTGGAAGATGGAATGGAGCCACTTTTCTTCCAAAGCGTGTTTCAAGCTTCAAAAGCAGTTCACGATAGCTCGCCTTATCATCATCCATATTTGTTACAAGAACAGTCTAGGCAATCCATACTCTTCACACAACTCTATGTCCCTTGACTGTACCTACTTCGATTCCCCCCTTGCAGTTGACTACTATAATGGCAGCATCTGCTACAGATATAGCTTCCTCTACCTCACCAACAAAATCGAAATATCCCGGAGTATCCAAAAGATTTATCTTTACACTTCCGGTTTCACCTTCATATTCTACCGGAACTAAAGAAGTACTTATGGAAAAAGCCTCTTTATCTCTCTTCCTTGTCATAGTCGCTGATGGTATTTCCGCTTGAAATGCTTCCCATCTTGCAAGTATTTCCTGCAACAAAGCTCATAGCCTCTGCCACCGTAGTCTTACCCGAGCCTCCATGGCCAAGTAATGCAACATTACGAATCTGTTTAGTTTCATAAACTTTCATAAGAGAATCCTCCTTTTAGTCAATGACTTTATAATAAGATATTTTACTAAACATAAGCTAAAATTTCAAGTTTTATATTCAATTTATACAATGTAATTTACATCTTTTTATGATTAAATCGTTAGTATTTTTATAATATTTTTGTATAAATAGACAGTTTTAGTAAAGATAAATAGTATCTTTCAATACCGCTTTTCATGCCACTTTAAACCGTTAAAAGCAAGTATTTGACTAATACAAATAAATGTACTAGACTTTTTATATTTAATCAGGGCTAATGTCGGAATGGAGACATGCATTATAATAATATAGCTTTTTATAGGTTTTGGACTCAATAGGTGGTTCTATTGCCAGAGCAATCCAGAAAATATAAACCGGAATCAAACACATATGCATATGCAAATAATACTTCTCAGCTGCTAAAAGGGAAAAGTGATGGAGTTATTGATATTATCTTAAAAGAAATTGATGATAGTCTCTACTGAATGTGATATCATATATATGTGCACCTGTGGAATTTAACGAGGAATATCTTGCAAAAATAAAAAGCCTTTTTATAAGAAAAGACTCCATAATCACCGATGTAGGCTCATACAAATCATCCATACATAATTTAGCAAAAGAGCTTGATCTTGATGATATATTTATGAGCGGGCATCCTATGGCAGGCTCAGAAAACCGGCTATGAGGCTTCTGATGCTCTACTTTTTAGAAAAATGCCTATTATATGATTACTCCATCATCTAAAACTCTAGTAATAAGAAGCTGGAAGCATTAAGAGTATTATTGAAATGATAAAATCCATTCCATTTATAATAGATTATCAAAAACATGATAAGGTTGTAGCAACAGTAAGTCATCTGCCACATATACTTGCAGCCACTTTGGTAAACCTTAGAAAGGACAATGACTATGAAGATGAGGTAATGAAAAGAGTTGCCGGCGGCTTTAAGGATATACAACAAGAATCGCCCCAGCTTCTCCACTATGTGGAGCAGATTTGCATAGTTAATACCTGAACCTATAGATGCAATGCTTCTCAAATATATAGGATATGCTAAAGAGGTGCATTCACAACTTACAAAGCAGATCAGGTATTTATAGCAAATAATATGTTTGAAAAATCGGGAGTACAGAAATTCTTTTTGATTCAAACAGTGAGAAGAGTCCTTATTTCAAAGCATGATATAAGTGTGCATATACAGGATAAACCCGGGCAATATCTATAATCTCTGCAATACTGGCTGCAAAACTCTATCAGTATCAAGAATATAGGTATCAATCATAATAGAGAAAAGGGTGAGGTGCACTTAATATATCATTCTATGATGCCGACTCTAGTGAAATGGCGAAGTAAATTGTTGAAAGAATATAATTATAGAGTAATCTAATATTGGAGGAAAAATGATAAAGGGTAGATTAAGAGTTCCCGGAGATAAATCCATCTCCCATAGAGCTGTGATGTTTGGATCTATATCAAAGGGAATTACAAGAATAACAGGATTTTTAAACGGTGTCCGACTGTATTTCGACTATTTCACTTTATGGGAATAGATATTGAAATGAATGGAACTTCAGTTATAGTAAAGGTAACGGACTATCATGGATTGAAAAGACCTGACAGTATACTGGATTGTGGTAATAGTGGTACTACAACCAGGCTTGTAAGTGGTATATTGTCTGCACAAAACTTTACATCTATACTTACAGGTGATAAGTCTATACAAAAAAGGCCTATGAACAGAATAATAAATCCGCTTTCATTGATGGGTGCCAATATAGAGAGCAATGACGGATTCGCACCACTTACTATTACAGGCAGTAATCTGCATGGTATGAATACAACTCTCCGGTAGCCAGTGCTCAAGTCAAATCATCAATACTTCTTGCAGGTCTTTATGCAGATTCAAAAACCACTGTAACAGAGCCTGCCAAATCAAGAGATCACACTGAATTAATGCTAAGAAAATTTGGTGCCGATTTGACTACAAATAAAACAGCTGTAACAATAAATCCTGCAAAGGAACTTTTTGCCTGTGATATAGATGTACCTTCTGATATATCTTCTGCTGCGTTTTTTATGGCTGCCGCTATACTTGTACCGGGTTCAGAGCTAATACTTGAAAATGTAGGCATAAACCCTACTAGAGACGGTATAATAAAGGTGTTAAAGTCTATGGGTGCTGATATTGAGATTATAAATCCATCAAATACATTTGAGCCTGTAGCAGATATAAAAGTATGTTATTCAAAACTACACTCAACTACTATTGGTGGAGAACTTATTCCTACGCTTATAGATGAACACCACTTCTTGCAGCTGTTGCAAGTATGGCAGAAGGTATCACAATTATAAGAGATGCGCAGAGCTTAAGGTAAAAGGAGTCCAATCGAATCAAAGTAATGTGTGAGGAGTTAAGTAAACTTGGTGTAAAGGTATTGGAAACTGATGATGGTATGGAAATCACCGATACTGACAAGCTCTGTGGTAATGTTATTATAGATACATATGATGACCATAGGATTGCCAGTATGACTTTTGCTATACTTAATCTAATATCTGATGGAGAGATAAAAGCTTAATAATAGTAAATGTGTGAAATCTCCTATCCGGGATTTTTCTGTGATTTAAAAATATAAATATATAATTAGAAACAGGCTGTTACAACAAACAAATATATTCGTTTGTTGTAACAGCCTTTATTATATCTTTTTATTTTTGGTGTCCAAACAACATTGCCACATAATAATATCCATTGCTGTAATAATATCCTACTCCTGCATATATTGTAGAAGCCGGAAGATTTTCGATAAAAGTTTTCACTCTGTAGCATAAGCTCATTGTGTTTAGGTGAATTCTTGAATGATGTAATCTTAATCTCTGTAGAAGAAGAATTATCCATTGTCAAAATCTCTGATACTCCGACATAATGATCTGTTATATTAGAAACTGTATAAAAATCCTGACCATCAGGTCTGGTATGTGCGAATGAAACTGCACTCTCACCGGCTCTAAGCTGTGCTGCAACCATAGTTCATTGCTTATTACCATTTCAGGCAGTCCCTACTTCTCCCTATATTCATTTAATCTCAAAAACAAATCAGCTCTTTCACCTGCATTTTTCACCACTAATGTTCTTTGCAACTTCAAGACCCACTTGTCCTGACTGTGTCATCACAACTCCATTCTGTGTCCAGGCACCCTCACCATTTAGATCATATCCGTCAGGTGACTTTGTATTCTTTAACATTTGCAGCATATGGAAAGCTTTTATTGCTTCCATCATTATATGCCTTACCGTCCAGCCACTGCCATCCTATCAATGCATAACCTCTAGAATTAAAAATAATACCAGTTATCCTTAATATTTTTCCACTGTGAAACAGGATACTTGTATTCATCTGTCAAATACCACCAGCCCTTTTGAGTCTATCTCCCAGCTTCCTGCATATGAAGCCATAGATAATCCCATACTCATTGATAGAACTGTAGCTAAAAACAAATATTCCCTTTTTCATTTTTTCCTCCTATAACTCAATAAAAATCCTTAAAAACAGGCAACAGTTCAGTCATAAAATATATTTTACAGTTGTCATTTTCTTATGTATAATACAAACAGCAAATACTTATATGGCTTTTTGTACAATATAATTATACTAGATGGTTTACATTTTTCAAAGCATCTGTTTATTAAGTTTAAACCAAGCAAATTGTTAGAAATATACAATGGAAAGGAAAAATATGAGTCAAGAAAAATTTGATTTAGAGGAGGCTCTAAAAACTGAATGATAATCCCTACAGTGCAAAAAAGAAATGGTACTATAAAGAAGAAAAATCCTGTAAAAATAGAACCTGACTCACCGATATGAAGCATCGTAATGATTCTTTTCCATCATAGCTAACTGTGGAAAAATGATCTTACCTGAGGGAGCAGGTACTCATCATAGGAATCATTGTCCCACTGTCTCTCCTCTATCCATGTTGATATTGAGCCCGGCTGATAGAAAGAGTGATTGCAAAGGCATTATGGAAGCTTTATATCTATCTGGGTAAAGGATAAAGGAGAATGGGCCATCATACATAGATGTAAAAATGTGGAAAAATTAATACCAACAGAATCGCAGCAGATGACAATCCTCTACTTTTTGATGTCAATGGCTGTAAGACCTTTTAGCTTCACCACCATTTCTCTACATCTATTAGAAAGTTTTATAAAAATAAGAAATTACTGTCGCATAAATATCACTTTATGCGACAGTTTAAACTCCATATCTAACAAAAGTTTTTCACCCTAATATTTGGGCAGTATCACTCTTTTTCAATGGCTTCAGTCACAAGTTGTAATGTCTTACTTGTGTTTGTCTTATCACACATATAGCTTATATGTCCTTTTATCACGCTTCTCGACAAACAGAGTTTCTTTTGCAACCTCCTCTTGTGAAAGTCCCATTGCCAGTTCCCTAAGTACTCTAAGCTGTGCCGGTGTAAATCTACTTATTGGCACCCCTACTAAATATCTACATCCGGAGTCTTATCAGGGTATACATTCCTCCGGCCATAGTTTTTCTATGACATCCTTCAAACTTACATTCCCATAATCCTTATACCAAAAGCTTTCACAACCTGCTTGCTTTGCTTTCTCTATAAATGTATATTCAGGCATTGATGTTGTAATAATAATCTTTATTTGTGGAAATCTTTTTAATCTCGTCCGCTGCCACTAAACCCGATGAGTCTCCGGCAGTACATACGTCCATCAATATCAGATCCACCTGACACTTCATACATATAGGCATAGCATTTTGAGCATCTTCTATAAATGTTAATATATTATACCCACTCATACCCTCAAGCTCGTATTCCATCATTTTTCTAGCAATTCTTGAATCATCCACAATAAGTACATTTATCATAAACTCCCCTATTTATATGGAAATGTAATTACCATTTTAAATACTTCTTCCGTTATAATCTCCATCATAGCATCTTCTTTTTCATAAGTTTTCTAAGAGATGTAAGTCCATTACCTTCTCCTGAAATTTTATCTCTTCAGTACCATTATCCCATATAGTTACTTTTTGTTGACTCCACTCTTCTTCTATTTCAACATATAGTTCATTAGCTTTTACCATGTCTTACAGCATTTGTCATGGCTTCTCTTACTGCACTGTAATACAATTTCACGTATTTTTATATGGTTTTCTTTTAGGGAAAAATCTTACATCCTATCAGCTCTCCCTACCTTCAAAAAGCTCCTTTTTCAATATCGGCATTCTCAGAAAAATTTACCTATACCCTTGACCATATCAACAGCTCTATTCCATCTCTCTTCCAAACCTTTTATGTTAGATTCACTGATTCCATTGTCAAAGTCTTCTCTCAAAAATTGTTTTAGCCAAAGTATATATTCTCCAAATTCACCATGTACAGCTACTTTTTGCAGAATACCTTTCCTTTTCTATATTTATATTTTCAAGTTCAATGCTCGCTTGCTGTATTCTTTTATCTTTTGATTTTTAGTTCCTCATTATCCCAACTTATTTCATTTGCAATACCGGCAAGATCACTTACATCCACTGCTTCTATCTGGACAAAGCTATCACTTTCATCTTTCAATATACTCTTTCTAAAACGCCATATACTTTCATCTTTTAGCTTATAATATATCCCATTCGTGCTGTCTACAACACCCAAAAACCTCGGTCTATAACTATCTTTTTAGCTTTTTCAGTCAATAAATCCCATATATGATTTACATCAATGCATGGAATATTCAAAATTTCATAAATAAGTTCATGCATTTTTATTGATCAATATGGGTACACCATTATTATCTGCAAAACCAAGACCACTGGAAAATTCATCTACTGCTTCAACAATACTTGCATAACTAAGATCTCTCTTATTTTTATTATTGCTTTGAACATAATATACGCAGGCTAAAAATTAATGCTACAAATGTCATTTGCTTCGAAATCAAATTATAGCTATCTCCATATATGTTTTTCAATCTAAAAAGCATCCATATACATACATATCTACTATACAAAGTATTGAAAGCACAAAATATGACCGGTATTTACTCAATGATTCATTATATGACTTTTAATATTGAAATATTATAGCTTCCCATACCAAAATAAATGTTGGTACTATAAAAAGCACTATTTCATATGCATATATTAAATTCCACTGCATATTTCACCACATTCTAACTGCTACGAATAAATATACTCCAGTTCAATCACCAGACCTTCACTCGTTTCATAAACCATCATTTCTTCAATTTTGTTATTTATATACTCTACAAAGCTTTTTGCCACAGATGTCCATACCCTTTTATAATACTTATAATAAAAATATAGACCTCTATTATTCCCCATTCCGTTTTGGATTTATCAAAAACAAAACCTCAGACATTTTAAAATCCAGATACTCGATTACGCATGCTTGCCAAATATTACAAACTATTCCAAACAAAAACTACTGAGGATATTTTCATTTTCAGAATATTAAAGACTAAATCAGTTGTTATATTAAAGCTCATCCAAAGCCTGTTTTATCTCTGCAAAACACAGCTTAAGTTCTGCAACATATATATACTCACTATTTTTCTGTTAACAAGTACAAATTACCATATCTTTTTATATATGTTACTGCCAATATAATTTTTACCCAGATTATCCTTTAAGTCTGATTGCTTTTTCCATAAAGTTCCTTAAGTTTTTCTCTTACAAAATTCGCTTTTGGCTAGAAAGTCTCATTCTCAAAACATTATAGATTCTTTCTCTTTCCTTGATCTTAGCCCTGCTCTATGGTTACATCGTTTTTCAAGCCTTTTTATTTCATGCTCATTGTGCAATTTCTTTTGAATTTCCTCAAGTTCATGAGATGTAGTAATTGAGTTCTCTTACATCCTTTTGCCATATCAGATAACCTGTACTCAATTTGCTTATATGTTTTTCAATTACATTGTTCTCGTATATAACATCATACTTTTTCAGATCAACAAAAATCTTCCTTTTGAAATAGGCTTGGCACCTCTTGATACTCTAAATAAATCACCATTATCATCTGTTATCTGCATCGATACTGTTGAAATATCAAACACTTCTTTGTGATAGCTGTTCACCTGCACCATTCCCATTGCAATACAACTTTCCCAAACCAGTATTTCCATAAGAAAAAACTACACATTCCCTCTATAACTTCATATTGTACCACCAATGAGTTTATATATGGGAAGTATGTATAATCCATCCATCAATACAATGAAAAGGAGCATTCTAAAAATTTTAGTCTCTTTGCACCTCCACTGATTTTGTATATATGCCATGATTTCATTGTTTCCATAATGAATATCCAAACAAATACAAAATCCTGTCAAAAATCGTGGTATGGAACTGCAAATTAGGCTGCTTTTCGCCGGGTATTTTTTATAAATAACAACTCATGAGTCCTCACTACTTTAGAAACAGTATTGTAAATATTATCGCAGGAATAAGTAGTATATACTCTTTCCAAGTGAATTTTACACTCTCTTTACCTAAATAAAAGTGAAGCATAGTATCCAAAAATAGGAATAAGAGAAAAATGGTATACTCACGAAATAACCGCTTATTCTAAGCAATAATATATTTGTATCATATATTCCTATTATCAAAAGTGAATTATATAAAAAGCATAATCGCTATGTATCATAAATAAATACGATCACGAACTCCCTATTTGTATAACCCTAATCCTTTATAGAGTTCCACCATATACTTAAAGCAAAACAAATATAGTACGAAAACAATTATAGCCATTGCCATATCCTTCATTACTCCGGCTCTCCCACCTAAGAATTCAGGATAAATCTTGAATCTGGCACTCTGATTCTCTATTTGAAAGAGAAAGATGCAATCACTAATGTTATAAAGGCTATACCGATATAAAAACAGTTGTTTATAATACGGCTTCATAATATCACTCCACTTATCAAAAATTTATAGTTTTATTAATCACCATATTACATAGAATAGTCGATTTTGTAAACTTATTTTTAAGAAATCTTTAAATCAGTTGTCAAATCACTTATTTTTATAATTACAGTATATATAAATCAGTGCTTTTTTATATTATTTTTCGATCCAACCTCTATAAATAGCTCTGCCTGCCATACGTGTCATATACATATCTTCTTCGATAAAATGCAAAGTCGAGGATCTTCTTCCTCAAATTCTTCAAAAACTGCCCTTTACAAAATCAGCTCTTGTAAATATGAAATAGCTGTCTTCATACTCTGCACTATACTCTACTCCCTTTATCTGTGGCAATTCTGCTATTGTATTTTTCTATTCTTCTCTTGCCTCTTCTTTAGAAGAATATTCTGTATCTGAATATGCAATTTCAACGCTGAGAGTAATCTTTGTAATTCTATTATCATCATATGAAAAACTGAAGAATTTACCACCTTCTTTATCCATATAAGTCTTTTCTCCTTTTCCTTTAAAATCACTCTCGCTTATTTTTAGTATAGCCATTTTTCCAGTAAGGCCTTTAGCTTTTTATATCCATTTGAAGTAATTTTTCTTCATCATCAACCGGTTCCATACCAAGTTCTTTTTATTACTTTTATCATATTCATCAAAAATCAAGCACTGTATAATCATATATTGTAGTCTGTTCATATCTTTCATCTCCTAAATATGTTTCAATATCAATACCGTTAACTTGCTTTTATTACATCTGCACGTTCATCAATATATACCTCCTGAGCAATCTCCCTATTTTCTGGTGTTACTTCCGTTCCTTCCGGCTGAAGCCTTATAGATGCCTTATCTTCCAAAGATATGATTTTATTATCTTTATATTTATATATCCTTACCCTCCTCATTGGTCTGGCATCATCATCTTTTGTGGCTTAGTAAATATTACCCTCCCTCACCTTTAAACTCAGGCTCATCCTTCTTTTTATCTGATGTCTTATCCTTTTTGTCTTTCTTGCCTCACCTTCTTTTCTTTCTTTTTGTCTGATGTCTTATCATCTCTATCTTTCTTGTCCGCCTTCTTTTCTATCTTTTTATCCGGTGCCTTATCCTCACTGTCTTTCTTTCCTGAACATGCAGCCAAACCGAATATCATTGTAAATACTACCAAACCTGCTACTATTCTTTGAATTTTTCATTTCATTCCTCCTTTAATTTTTTAATCATTGCTGTTATACCTTACAAAACAACAATTTACATAAAATCTGATATCACTTTTTCAAGTTCTTTTTGTGCAATACTTAATTTAGTTTAATATTTTTAACACAAAAACAGTGCCCAAAAGTACTGTTTTATTATTTACTTACTAGAACAAGAGCTGATATTCAGTTATCAGCTCTTGCAAATTTGCTTATAACATATCAAGATAGGCTCACTTATATTATAAAGATCCGTCTGCCTTTACCATATAACCGTCAGGTGTCCTGGTATTTACAAGCATTGCACCGTCTGCACCCATGTAGTACCATTTGCCACCACTCTGTACCCAAGAGTTTGCCATCATTATTCCGCTGCCGTTCATAAAATACCATCTACCACCATGATTTTACCCAGTTTGTAAGCATTGCTCCATTTGATCCAAGATAGTACCACGCACCATTTGAATGTTGCCATCCTGTGAAGTCATATAACCTGATGCATTAAACAAATACCATGCACCGCCGATTTGACTCCAAGCATTTCTTGGATATGAACCGTTAGCATTCTGATACCACTCAATATGTGCATCCTGCTTCCATCCTGATGCTGAACTTGACTTACCATTGTTATTCTGTGACTTTGAGCCACCGCCGCCACCGGAACCGCCACTCTTTGAGCCACCGCCTCCGCCGGAACCGCCACTCTTTGAGCCGCCTCCGCCACCGGAGCCACCACTCTTTGAGCCGCCTCCACCACCGGAACCGCCACTCTTTGAGCCGCCTCCACCACCGGAACCGCCACTCTTTGAGCCGCCTCCACCATCGGAACCGCCACTCTTTGAGTTATTCTGGTTTTGCTTTCTTCTTTCTTCTTCCTGTTTCTTTCTTTTCTTCCTCTTCCTGTCTCTTCTTTTCTTCTTCTTGTCTCTTCTTTTCTGCTTCCTGTCTCTTCTTTTTCTGCTTCCTGCCTCTTCTTTTTCTGCTGCTTCCCTGCCTCCTTCTTTCTGCTTCCTCTTCCTGTCTCCTTCTTTTCTGCTTCCTCTTCCGTATTCTTCTTGCCTCTTCCTCGTCAGCTCTTCTTTCATCTTCAGTTATCTCAGGCTCCGGATCAGGCTTGGTACCATGCATATATGCAGGATATCAAAGTGGAGATTCAACATATCTTCCGTTAACCTCTTTTAGTTCATTAAGGCCCTTTTGCAGTATATGTTAAGTCATAAGCGAACTGCCATTACTTAGGCATTCAATGTTAACTATATATGCATCAACACCGGTTGTTCTCATAGATAAACTAACATTAGTTCTTCTATACACCCTCATCACACATAATTCATATTTATTGATGACAGCTCCCATTCACATCTGTAATATAATGGCACATAGCCTCTACGAATATATTCACACAAATCGTCAATAAACTCACTTGACCTAGTTGCAGAATGACCTGAATATTTCATATAGTCAAAATCAAAACTCATAAAAGATTGATATATATTTGAGAAATCTCCTCTTGTTGAAAATTTAGCATTATTACTTTACTCTGTTTCTTCTACTTGCAACCTTTGGAATCATAAGGTAAGTATTTCTTGGTTGACCGAATTCATTTTCATCATCATTCCATGTTGGATCGACCAACAGCCAATTACGATAAACATTATTATTCACTTCTGTACATACTAAATTCCAAACATGCCTTTCCTTCCTCTCTGTTGGAATCAACAACAATGCCACCCATCAACTACGCATATAAAACCTGCCATTCTAGATACCAACTGGAATGCTCTTGCATACGATGTACAAACACCACTTTTCTTCCACCAAAATACCATAAGCCTTTCTTTTGCATAGTATTTTCAATTTTCCTGGACGCTACTTCAGTAGCATAACTTCCATTGTCAATTAAATAATCATTTATAGCATAAAGTTCTTGTATATATTGGCCATTTGTATATAAACCTATATGATCTATTATTGACTCTGCCTTATCCAGCATCTCTATCTGCAAATTCTTTTTCTTTCCTCAGGATTAGGAAATTCATAATTGACATTTATTCTATATATTTTTCTCCCCAATTATTAGTATTCCAATAAGTATAGTTATATTCCGGAAAATCTTCTTCTAAGATCATCTGATTTTTGCCAATTTGCTTCACTAAATGCCGATTTCAATTCCTCTTCACTATAATTTCCCGTAACATATATAGGAGTAATACCAAAAGTCATTTGATCTGCCAAATATCTTACCAGTGGACTGCCTCCCATAATAAGCTTTCTCAGTCTTCTCTTAGTCTTATGATCATATACCGAAGAAATTCTCTTCTCACCTTTGACTACCACTGCCCTCATATGCTTCATTGATAATATCTTCAACACTAGTTGTGTTTACTGCCTGTGTTCTTATAAGATCCGGATCTATCTCTGGATACTCCATTCCATCTATATGGTTTTCAAAAAGATAATCCAAATATGACATAGTCATCATCAAAGCTTTAATTCTTCACCTTTTTCTACTACAACGTCACCCTCTAGTAATTTATTAAGTAATTCTTCACCATTTAACGGAATATCTACACCATTTTCGATTTCATCTTCTGTAAGTACCATATCTGTATCATAGATAGATGTCAGTTTCTTACTTTGATAACGATTTCCCTGATAACCCGGAGTACTGATAGCATCTGATAAGGTTGCTATTTCAAAAATCATCTTCATTAAAAATCTTCACTTACATATCCACTAGGTATGATATCCCCATCCATTTCATACCCCCTTGCACCGGTATCTCCATATGCAAGTATTGTCGCATTAGGGCAAAGGCAAACTATGCAAACTGTAAGCATAACTGCCAACGCCTTTGTCATCATCTTTCTCATAAAACACCATTCCTTTAATATAATTTTCAATCATTTTTATAGCCATATAAACTATAAATCTCCAAACTGTCTTCTTTTCTTATATTTGCTTATAAAATTAGTGCTTACCCTCCCCTTAAACCTTATTTTTATTACAACCATAGTAAATAATTAAGATTAGTTTAACATTTTCTAAATAAGGGCTGTCGGGAAATACTGAATTTTTAATCCTACAGAACGAATAGAAATATCCTGACAAATACAAGGCGTTTTTGGCTTTTAGCGACTTTGTCAGGATATTTTTACTTTCTATAATATGGCTATTTTGGGGCATAAAAACCCCTTAGCTGAAATTTTGCTTTTGCATTTTTACTATGCTGTTTTCTCCTGTAGTTTTCCTTCAAATTTCTTTTAGTTTGGCATAGAGAAAACGATGATATTTATTTATATTTCTTCCTATTGCAAAAAGCATAAATTCTTTATAAACCTTATCTGAAGTACGATAGTTAAAGCGTCGGAAATCTTCATTCTCTTTAATATCTCCAAAATGACCTTCTGTTTGAATAGAGCGTATCTGTCGTTCTCAGAATACCTTTTTCACTCTGTATGTTGAAAGATGTGACTTCTCTCGGAGCTCTTCCCATACTTCATTGATCTTCATTACTTTATTCTTATCAATATCTTTATCAGGATTATACTTGTATAAACATTTAGACTTATGTTCACATCCACTACAGTCTGAACATCCATATACTTCATATGTTTGTGTATAACCATTCTGTTCTTTCTTTTCTGTGTTGATATGTCTCAGTTCACGGCCGTCATGACAGATATAGACTTGCTCATCCTCAAATACTGTTGTCTTCTATGTTGTAGTATTTACCCTATATCTTTACTGTATGCTCTTGTTTTTCGTTTTTCATGATCCCTGTAGTTTTTATATAACTATCTATCTTATTTTCTTTTAGATATAAGAGATTTTTCTCACTACAATAGCCGCTATCTGCCGTAACTTCTTCAAGCACTTCTCCAAATGCTTTCTTATGCTTTTCAAGGACAGGAATCAGTGTGTTATAGTCTGTACGATCATTACTTACATAACTATGTACAATAAAATAATTCTCTACTGCTATCTGTACATTGTATGCAGGCTTTAGCTGCCCATTAAGCATATGATCTTCCTTCATTCGCATAAAAAGTTGCTTCCAAATCAGTTTTTGGAATAGCTGTTTCTATCTTTTCCCATAATTTCAAAGCATTCTTTATAGCTCATTAATCGCTGTCCACAATGCTCAAGTTCTTCATAGTTGTTGAAGTTTTGGCTTTTCACCCTTTCCGTTAACAAATACAATACCTTCTCCGTCAGCAATAGCCATAAGGTTTTCTGTAGCTTAAGCATTTCAAGAGGCGAGAGTTATCAATCTCTATAATACGGTTATTAGATAGCTTTTTATGTTTTGTAATCTTTCTTTTTCTATTCTTTTCAATAACATCTCTAACTTTTATCAATTCCGTCAATTACAAACATTTGTGCATTTCCAAGCTCGTACTTCTCCCCAAAACCATTATCTTGTAAAAAAGAATTATATTCTGAATAAAAGCTTATCGATAGAATCCAGAAGACCTGCTAGATGATAATTAATACTTCCACGCCATACAAAAAGTATAACGATTAGCATTAGCTTTCTATTTTTGTTCCATCAATAAACAATTCTTTTTAATGTTACAAGCCCTTCTTTTTGTAATCGTCTCATAAACTGATAATTTAAGTCGTCTAGGATATTTGAAGTAAGTTTCTTACCTTTAAAATCATAAAAAGCATCTCTTTTAGGCTTCCTCCCTTGAGTAAGCCAGATAAAAGCAATATCCCTTTCGCATAAATCTACAATACGATCAATAGAACGAATTCCTCGCATATTTGCATAAGTAATAACTGCATACATCATGATAGGGTTATACCTGTTCTTCCCTTGTCCGAACAATTGGCTAACAGTCCGAAAAAATCTAAATCCTCCATAACTTTTTTTAGGGTATAGACTGGATCGTCATCGGGTAAACTCAATTCATATAAGCTAAAGTTGATTTTCTGTTGACCTATTTCAAAAAAGTCGTTATAATAATTAACTGTAAGCATAGTTACATTATAACATGTAACGGAGAAAGATGGTTATCGTTAGCCATCTTTTTATGTAAAATCTTAGGGTGGTGTGACTCATTTTGAGCCACACCACCCTTTCTTATGACTATCATTTCCTGACAGCCCCATCTCAATCCGTAAGAAGCTGATAACTATAAGCCATCAGCCCCTTGTTAATATTTATTCTACAACTTCTTCTTTTTCTATTTCCTTAGTTCTTATCTCTTTACAAATCATATCTACAAAGTCTGAAAGCTTTTTGCTGCCCTCATCTCCGGCAAATCTACTTCTTACCGATACAGTTCCTTCTGCCTCTTCCTTCTCACCTACAACTAGCATATATGGAAGTCTTGAAAGTCTTGCATCTCTTATCTTAAAACCTATCTTCTCTGTTCTTGTATCAAGTGTAGCATCCACACTGTTTTTCTTAAGTTCTTTCAAAACAGAGTTTGCATAGTCTGCATACTTATCTGATATAGGAAGAATTCTTACCTGCTCGGCACATAACCATGTAGGAACTTACCTGCATATTTTTCAATAAGTTTATGCAAGAGTTCTCTCATAGCAACCAAGAGATGTTCTATGAACTATATAAGGTCTTACCTTAGCTCCGTTTTGATCGATATAGTAAAGATCAAAGTTCTCTGCAATAGCGGCATCAAGCTGGATTGTGATCATTGTATCTTCTTTGCCATATACATTCTTTGCCTGGATATCAATCTTTGGACCATAGAATGCAGCCTCTCCGTCAGCCTCTGTAAACGGAAGTCCCTTCTCTATGAGGATATTTCTAAGAGCACCCTGTGTACCTTCCCAATATGCCTCATCTCCAAGGTATTTTTCCTTATTATTCTTATCCCATTTTGAAAAGTCTGAATGTAACATCATCTCTTAGGCCAAGAGTATCCAGCACATATATTGCAAGATTTAAGCAGTTTTGCAACTCTTCTTCAGCCTGATCAGGTCTAATTACATTGTGACCCTCTGAAATAGTAAACTGTCTCACTCTTGTAAGTCCATGCATCTCTCCTGAATCTTCATTTCTAAAAAGTGTAGAAGTCTCACCCATACGATATGGAAGATCTCTGTATGACTTTTGGCTGTTCTTATATACATAGTACTGGAATGGACATGTCATAGGCCTTAGAGCAAGAATTTCTCCATCATTTTGTGGATCCCTCGAGTATAAACATACCGTCCTGATAGTGATCCCAATGACCTGAAATCTTATAAAGATCAGACTTTGCCATAAGAGGTGTCTTTGTTCTTACATAGCCCCACTCATTGTCCTCTAAGTCCTCGATCCACCTTTGAAGCTTCTGTATCATCTTTGTACCCTTTGGTAACATAAGAGGAAGTCCCTGACCTATTACATCTACTGTTGTAAATAGCTCCATCTCTCTTCCAAGCTTATTGTGGTCTCTAAGCTTTATCTCTTCAAGATGCTTTAAATGTGCCTCCAGCTCTTCTTTTGAATTATAGGCTGTACCATATATTCTTTGAAGCTTTGCCTTGTTTGAATCACCTCTCCAATATGCCATTGATGATGATATAAGCTTAAAAGCCTTGATATCCTTTGTTCTTTGAAGATGAGGCCCTGCACAAAGGTCTGTAAAATCACCCTGTTTATAGAATGATATTATCTCTCCATCAGGTAAATCCTGTATAAGTTCTACCTTATAAGGCTCATTTCTTTCTTCCATAAACTTAATGGCTTCTTCTCTTGGAAGCTCAAATTTTTCAATATGTGCACCTTCTTTTATGATTTTTTTCATCTCAGCTTCAAGCTTGTCAAGGTCCTCTCTTGAGAATGGCTCATGATCAAAATCATAGTAAAAACCTTCTGCAATGCTTGGTCCAATAGCAAGCTTAGCCTCCGGGAAAACTCTCTTTACAGCTTCTGCAAGTACATGTGATGCCGAATGTCTTATAACAGAGAGTGCCTCCTTATCTTTAACTGTAATAAGGTTGAGTTCACAGTCAGCATCAAGTTCATCTCTAAGGTCATGCATAACTCCATTTACTTCACCTGCTACTACATTTCTTGCCAATCCTCACTGATATCTTTTAGCAATATCAATAATACTTTTTTTACTTTTCATACTCTTTTACTGAGCCATCTTTTAATGTTATCTTCATATTTCCTCCATTTTATATTAAAATAAAAATCGCCCATAAACTTTCGTTTAAGGGCGATTGACGTGGTTCCACCTTAATTCAGATATATAAAATATCCCTCATTTGATTATAACGTAATCAACGTGCTCTATTAAAGCCACTCTGAGATGGTCTTCACATATACTTCCATAAATTGCTCTCAGCCATACAACTCTCTCTGTGATTTCTATATATGCTAATTTTTCTCTTCTTCGTTTTATGCACAATATAATATTACTTGATTTTGCCTTTGTCAAGTATCATTACATATTTTTGCTTCTAAATATCTAAACATGCTTTCTACAGCAATCTTAGCCTGTGCTACAGCATCAACTACAGTTTTTGATCCATGCACCACATCACCTGCTGCAAACACGCCTTCAACAGTTGTCATATTGTTTTCATCAACTATAAGAAGTCCCTTGTCTGATGCTTTCAAACCTTCTGTAGTAAGTACCAGTTTATTCTTTGGTCCATTACTTACAGAAATGATTGTAGAATCTGCATCCACATAATCAAGTTCATCCTCATAACCTACTACATTATCTTCCTCATCAAATATAGCTGTCTTAAAAACCGGACCATCATAGGTAATGGCCTCAATAGCCTTCCCAAATATAAACTCTGCACCTTCATATTTAGCAGCCTCCACCTCCACTGAGTTTGCAGCTACTCTCTTGCTTCTAGCATATAGCTTTACTGTTCTTGATCCCTCCTAAGAGCTGTTCTTGCCACATCCATTGCGGCATTTCCCATACCAATTATTGCAACACTGTCTCCAAGCTTATGTCCATCAGGATTTGCCAGATAATCTACACTAAAATGTACATTAGGCATACTCTCTCCGGCAATACCTAAAGTTTTTGGCTCTCCACACCCTGTACCTACAAATACAGCCTTGTAAACTGTCTCTAAAAAGATCCTTTATCTCTAAGGCACCACCTACTGCGGTGTTATTTCTTATCTTTATACCGATCTCTTCCATCTTGTCATAGTATCTTTTTCATCAATGACTTTGGCAACCTGAAGTCCGGAATACCATATTGGAGTACTCCACCCTATAGTATTTCTTTCATCAAATATAGTTACATCATAGCCCTCTTTTATCATCTTGAACGCTACCGTTTATGCCTGCCGGTCCACCGCCTATGATAGCGACCATCACATTCTTTTCTTGGCTTTTTTTACAAACTCCATTCTATCTAGATAAAAATCTGATATAAACTTTTCTATATCACAAAATCTTACAGGATTGTTCTTTCTGTTCATTATGCAATTTCCAAGGCATTGTGCCCTCGATGATCACAAACTATTGAGCAAACAAGTGATAGCGGATTGTTCTCAAAAGAATCTCTCCTGCTTCCATTATCTTGCCCTCTTTAAAAGTGCTATCACCTGTGGTATTGATGTTGTTATAGGACAGTGACTACTACACAGTGGCTTCTACACTGCAAAACATTTATTTGCTTCATTTACTATATGTAATCCCATTTTTTTCACCTCTTATTTCATAAATCTATTATAAGACTTGATAAGTTTACAGCGTAAAATTAAATTTTTCAACAAAAGTATTTGATAAAAATACATCCGGATATTTCTTTATCAATTTATTATAGAATCTATTTATCTCTAAAATAGTCCTTCAAACATTGGAATGTCCTCTTCGCTTATATAATGCTCTATTCTACATGCATCCTCTATAGCTGTATCCTTGCTTTACTCCGATCTTTTGTAATATAACTCCCAAAACATTATGTCTCTCAAGTGTAGATTCTGCAATCTCCATTCCTTTAAAGTCAATGATATATGCCCTTCATTGTTTACTTCCAACATATCCTGTCTTCTCTGAATTTTTCATCTGCTCACTGATAGTAGGCTTTGAATATCCCATTTCTCTTGCTATATCTACAGCTCTTACTACGCCTGTCTTATTCTTCAGTCTAAGAATTGTCTCCAAATACATTTCTGCAGCTTCTTGTATAACCATATATCCTCCTTCTTAAATTGTACTATGTAGTCATACTATGTCAGTAAATATTATAACCAACATCAAAGTAAAAATCAATTTTTTTACAATCTTTTTCTCACAGTTTTACAAAAGTCGGACACCCAAGGATGTCCGACCACTTATATTAGATTTCCGGCAACAGATTGGTCATACTTGTAAGCGATATTCCAACTGTTGATAAATTATGTAAAAGTGATGATGTACCGGGTGAGAGTATTCCCAAAATACCAAGACCTATCAGAGAACCGTTAAATCCCTATAATAAATCTGAAGTTTGAGTGAACTCTTCTTGTAAGCTTATTTGAAAGTTCTTTTAATCTTACAAGATCATTTAAATCGTCAGCGGATATACATACATCCGCTATCTCTCTGGCAATTGCCGCACCTTCACTTATGGCAATACCGCAGTCTGCAGCCGATAATGCAGGTGAATCGTTTATACCGTCACCGATCATTATTACGGTTCTGCCCTTTGCTTTTTCTTTTTCCACATAGCTTGCCTTATCCTCAGGCAATACTCAGCATAGAATTTATCTACTCCTACCTCTTTTGCAATAGCTTCGGCTGTATAGATATTATCTCCTGTCATCATAACAGTCTTTTTGATTCCGAGAGCCTTTAATTTCTTTAAAACATCCTTTGCTTCGGCTCTTAGAGGATCTGCAATCTCAATAATAGCTGCAAGCCTTCCTGCAATAGCCATAAACAGATGTGAATATCTGTGATCAAGCTCTGAAAGCTTTTTCTTAGCATCTTCACTAAGCTGTGCTTTTTCATCTTCAATTACAAAATGATAGCTTCCTATTACAACCTTGTCGCCTTCTATTTTTACTTGCAATACCGTGTGCAACTATATACTGCACCTCAGAATGCATCTCTTTATGACGAATCTTTCTGTCTTTAGCCTCTTTTACTACGGCATTTGCAATTGAGTGAGGATAGTGTTCCTCAAGGCATGCGGCAATCTTTAAGAGCTGATTCTCATCATCTCCGTCAATTCCGATAATTCTTTGTACCTTCGGGCAGGCATATGTAAGTGTACCTGTCTTATCAAATACGATAGTATCGGCATTTGCAATCGCCTCCATAAACTTTCCGCCCTTTTACGGTAATCTTGTCATTTCCGGCCCTCTCATTGCCGAAAGTACTTGCAAGAGGCATAGAAAGCTTCAATGCACATGAAAAATCCACCATAAGAACAGACAATGCTCTTGTTACATTTCTTGTAAACAGATATGTAAGTCCTGTTGCAAGCAATGAATAAGGTACAAGTCTGTCTGCAAGTCTGTTTGCCATGTTTTCGGTATTTGATTTAAGCTTTTCGCTCTCTTCAATCATAGAAACAATCTTATCATATCTGCTCTGTCCTAGTAGTTGCGGCTACCTTTAAGAGACATTCACCCTCTTTCAACAACCGTTCCGGCATAGACTCTTGAGCCTGCTCTCTTTTCTACAGGTACGGACTCACCTGTAAGAGATGCTTGGTTTAACATAGCCTCTCCGCTTACCATCTCTCCGTCAACAGGTACTATATTTCCTGTATGTACTCTGATGGTATCACCTGACTGAATCTGTGAAATAGGTACTGAAACCTCACCGTCATCTGTTACAAGCCATACCTTATCTACATTTAATGACATACTTCTTGCAAGGTCGTCAACAGACTTCTTATGTGTCCAATCTTCAAGCTCATTACCTACACCAAGTAAAAGCATAAGTGAACCGGCTGTTGAGAAATTACCCTCAGCAATAGATATACCTATTGACAATGCATCAAGCAAATCAACCTCAAAATTTTAACTTGAACAGACATTTAAGGCCTTTTTATAAATATATGGAGCGGCCTTTAACAATTGTATAAATATTGTTGATGATGTTTTGGGAAGAACATCTTTCACACCGGCAAACATGAGCATTCCCACCATTTTTCTTGGAAATCTCTTGTAATCTCGTCTTCCTGAAGTATTTGGCATACTTTCAATCAATGCAGTATTATTGTGAGTCAAACTTTTTAATTTATTTATAACTGCGTTCCTATTATCATTCTTATAATATATAGCAACATCACAGGTTCTTTCTTCATATACTACAGCTTTTCTTATAAATTCAAAAGCTCTCCAAATAGTATTGAAGCATATCAGCTTCTTTTATAGACATTCTCTTTGAGCCATGCGTACACGCATTCTGTTCTTTGACCTTATGAAAATTTTACAATTCACTTTAATCCTCTAATCTTTCTATAGAAATTCTAAGGGAAGAGATAAACTCTTCCTTATTACAAAAACTATATTACTGAAAAGAGAAATTACTCTTCAATATTTCCTTCAGCTTCCCTTGCTGCACGCTCTTCATTGATGTCCTTAGCTTCTGCTAAAAATATCGCTAGCATTCTCCTGAACACATGAAACTGTATCCATTACGCACCCTTCATACGAAGTACAGCTGCTGTTCCCCTAGTATAAGCTTTTCTTTGCATCCTTGCTTGAAAGTAACTTAATACCTGCTGTTCCAAAAAGTGTACCTGCTGCAAATAAACCAAACTTCTTCCATCCAAAACCATTATAAAAACATATTAACCTCCTAAAGTTAGCGTAAACTAATAATGACAATTATATTTTGTAAAATTTATTACAGTAAGAATATATCATAAAGTCAAACCATTGTAAATAGAAAATTTACGGATTACACGTCTTTTTAAACGTCAAATATTGTAGTACTTTTTAGTTAGTTTTCGCTAATATGCAACAAATTCAGTAAGCTAAATCTAACTTTTCTCTAAAAATATATTGCTTTTTAACGTTAGTGAGTAGCTAACCTATAGAATGTATTTGATATGTTTAAAGAAAAGGAGGGATTATGATACTCTTTTACTTATGGCTAATTTAGGAGAAGAATACACTCATAAAGCAAATTGGTGGTCGTGAGAAGGATAAAACTTTTTTGGCGACCCTAGGCTTTGTTGTAGACGGCAAGATTTCAGTTGTAAATGCTATGTCAGGAAATTTGATCGTTAATGTCAAGGATTCCAGAGTGGCAGTAAGCAAGGAGTTAGCCGCAAAAATCATGGTCTAAATCATCCGCAAATTTTATTGATTAAAAGAGGATATTTAGTATTTACATTTGTCAATGGGAAATCCATTGTATATGTTCAGTTTTACTCAAAATACAGAAAGGAGCACAGAATGGATACTTTAAGAGATGTAAAAATCGGCGATACAGTTACTGTTGCCAGAGTTCATAGCGAAGGTCCTGTAAAGAGAAGAACTGATGGATATGGGTGTTACAAAGGGTACATCTATCCATGTACGTCAAGGTAGCACCTCTTGGCGACCCTATTGAGGTTACTGTAAGAGGATATGAGCTTATTAGAAAAGAAGATGCAGAAAAATTGAAATTACCAGATAAGGAGCTATTATGGCAATTAGAATTGCACTTACCGGAAACCCAAATACCGGTAAAACTACTTTATTTAATGCCTTGACAGGTTCAAACCAAACTGTAGGAAACTGGCCCGGTGTTACTGTTGAGAAAAAGGAAGGAAAGCTTAAAGGACATACTGATGTTATTATTACAGACCTTCCCGGTGTTTATTCTCTATCTCCATATACATTGGAGGAAGTTGTAGCAAGAAACTATGTTCTCAATGAAAAAGCCTGATGCGATACTTAATATCATTGATCGGTACAAACCTTGAGAGAAACTCTCATCTTACCTCACAGGTTACAGAGTTAGGTGTACCTGTTGTAATCGCAGTAAAACTATGTTTGATGTACTTGAGAAGAGCGGAAATAAACTTGATCTGGATAAGATGAGCGAAAAAGCTTGGCTGTCCTGTTGTTGAGATTTCAGCACTTAAGGGTACCGGAGTTATGGATGCAGCCGAAAAGGCAATAGAAATTGCAAAAATCGTGCTCTTCCAAAGGTACAGCACCAGTTTGATAAGACGTAGAGGATGCTGTAAAGGAAATCATACATCTTCTTCCAAGCAGTGTACCTGAGAACCAAAAGAGATGGTATGGAGTAAAGTTATTCCAAAGAGATGACAAGTCTATTGAGCAGTTAAATCTTTCAGAAAGTACTCTTGCCGATATTGAAAAGATCATAACAAAATGTGAAGATGCTATGGATGATGAAGCTGAAAGTATTATCACATCAGAGCGATACAACTATATATCTGATGTAATTACAAGTTTTTTATAGTTAAAAAAATAAAAACTATGTAAGTCTTTTCAGATAAGATTGATAAAAATCGTTACAAACAGAATTTTGGGACTTCCAATATTCGCAGCTATTATGTTTTGTGGTTTACTATATTTCAATACTACTGTAGGTACAGCAATGACTGACTGGGTAAATGATATACTTGTTGAAAAAAATTATTCAGCCGGGTGCTCAGAGCTTCCTTGAGTCTGTAGGTGCAGCTGATTGGCTTGTAGGTCTTATTGCAATGGTATTATCGCAGGTGTAGGAGCTGTGCTCGGATTCCTTCCTCAGATGCTTACACCTTCTTCTTCCCGCTTTAGAGGGCTGTGGATATATGATGAGAATTGCATTCGTTATGGGACAGAGTATTCTAGAAGATCTGGACTTTCAGGAAAGAGCTTTATTCCAATCCTTATAGGGTACAGGTTGCAGTGTTCCGGGAATTGGCTTCAAGAACTATTGAGAGTGAGTATGACAGAAGAATGACGATTATTACAACAACATTTTATTCGATGTTCTGCAAAGCTTCCTGTTATAGCACTTATATCAGGTGCATTGTTTAACAATGCCGCGTGGGTTGCTTCATCAGCTTACTTTGTAGGTATTGCCGCCATTGTCGTCTCAGGTATCATAGCTTAAGAAGACCAAGCTGCTTTTCAGGTGATCCTCTCACCGTCTCGTTACAGAGCTTCCTGCATATCACCTTCCCACAGCAGGTCCAATCCCTCAGATCAATGGCTGAAAGAGGTTGGAGCTTTCGTAAAAAGGCAGGTACAGTTATTACACTTGCAACTATCCTTATATGGTTCCTCAGCTATTTCGGATTTGTAGAAGGTTCATTTACATATCTTGCTGAAGATCAGATGGATTTATCGCTACTTGCAAATATCGGAAACACATTTGCTTGGATTTTGCTCCTCTTGGATGGGGCAGATGGAAGCCTGCAGTTGCAGCCATCACAGGACTTATGGGACAAAAGAGAATGTCGTAGGTACATCTCGGTATTCTATACCATAAGCTCTGATTTCGATGCGGATACCGGTAAGGGTATCTGGGATCTTTTAAGAGCTGATTACACACCTATTTCAGCATATTCATACCTTGTATTCAACCTTCTGTGTGCTCCTTGTATTGCAGCGATGAGTGCTATCAGAAGAGAGATGAGCAGTGTAAAATGGTTCTGGACTGCTGTAGGATATCAATGTGGATTTGCATATATCGTAGTCAATGATTATATATCAGGTGGGTTCACTTATCCTTACAGGTAAGTCTCGGTGTCGGTAGCAATCTCGGATTTATCGGAATCGTAGCTATTATTTACGGTCTAGTATGCAAGCCTTCTGAAGAAAAAGCTTTCTACCGTAAAAGCTAAAATATAAGTGGTTTTATTAAAGAAAGGAGATCTTTATGGCAGCAACAGTTATTATTTTCCAGCTGCATTGGTCGGTGTAGTAGGTCTTATTATAAGATCGATTTATAAAGATAAGAAAAACGGGAAGTCCCTCATGTGGTGGAGGATGTGGTGGTTGCTCAGGCAGCTGTCATACCTGGATTCTTTATTCAAATATTTGAATCTCACTGTAAAAGAAAGAGCCCCTGGCATTTGCTAGGCCTCTTCTTTTTACCAAGTCTTATATTTTTCTATTTTTCTTTTCAAACTTCCCTTTAAAGAATCAAAAGTTTGTTTGTAACTGTTGTCTTTTCTATATGTTCTTTCTAAAAGCTTCTTTTAGTGTCTTCTAAGTCCTTTAAAAATTCTCTCGCTGAAATCAGTATAGCCCCCTTTCACCTCTTATAATAATCTGTTCTATACCATCTGGATGTAGCCACTGTTACATCATACCTTTTTATCATTTCGTAGTCTCTTTCTATATATTGATCGGCTGTTTTCGGCAGCTCTTTGTATATACAACATACAATCCGGGAGAAGTTTTGTACTTCTGTAGGGTGATTTACAAGTCTCATAGGCATCAAATACTCAAAATAATTTCATAGTCTTTATAAGCTTTTATAATCTCATCAGAAGTTCTATTAGTCTATCTCCTGGAATCTATATTTATCTCGGCAAGTTCACTCAAGACCTTTTGATAGCAAATATAATATTATATCCATCCACCAATAAGTAGTGTTTTTTCTCTCCTATATACATATTCTTTTTCTGGAGTTCTCTTTATAGGAGTATCCCAACTCTCCTCATCCTTTGAGTTACCTTATCATAGGTCCTTTCAAATATTGCCATCAGTTCTTCGCTGTCAGCTTTTTGAAGCATCATATGTAGATCTGATTGTTTCTACTTTTTCTCCTCTTCCTTTACCAGTTCAAACTTCTTTAATGGTAAATGCATATAGTTAAATACTTCACCCAAGGTACTATAAAACTCTCACCATGAGAACAAAATACTGAATCCGTATTCTTTTGCATCAAACTCTGCCATATAGACGCTACTTTTCTATAATCTCTTCCGAATTATGGTGATGGCAAAAACCCCTCAAACCAAATCCCTATCTGCCCCAATCCCTTTGTATAGGATAAAAGTGTACTCCATAGTTCTGTATATTTATAGTTGAGCAAAGCCTCTAACTCTACACTCTCACTTCCTTCATAGCTATATCCTCAGCATTCATATTGCCTAGATCATTTAGAAGTCTGCCCAAGGAATTCATAGGTATATTTATTTCGAAATCATAATAAGGCTCTAAAAGTATAGATTTAGCATACATAAGTCCATGTCTGACAGCTCTATGTACAGCTTCAAGAAAGTCTCCTCCCTCAGTATGCTTTTCTTTATGTGCTCTTCCTGCAACTAAAAGTAAGAACTACATCTGTAAGCTCACTGCCTGTCAGTACCCTCTAAACTTTTGAGCTTTGCTACAATATTTTCACCTGACTTTTGGTAGTTCTGAAGCTCATCATCAGATACCTCACTTTGGCAAAATAACACCACTTCCTCTCTCTCCCTCTGAGATAAGTATATGTACCTCTGCATAATGCTTCAAAGGCTCAAAATGTCCTACACCCTCAATATATCCTACTATGCTCTCCTTATATATAATACCACCATCTATCAAATCACAGTTTAGTCGAAGTCTTTCACTGATGAGATTTTTATCAAGTCTATCTGAACTTCACCCATCAAATTAACCTTAATTTTAGCAAGTTCCTCATCATATCCATCCTTATTTCAGGTATCTCATCAAAATATCTGAATAAGTTTAGGATATATTTGGTTTATACTTCACATCATCTGGAGAAAACCATATTGTAACTGTGCACAGGTAGAAGTTTTTGACTTGGCTCTTTTATATTTCCAAAGGTGATTTCCTGATGAGATTTTTGATATTCCGGCAACTGCTATGATATCTCCGTATTAGCTATATCTAAAGTAGTGTATTTTTCACCATCATAAGCTCTTATCTGATTTATTTTTCTCACTCATATAGGGTATCCTTTACACGAATATTTCCACCTAATAGCTTTATAAATGAAAGTCTGTTTCTGTTCTCATCATATTTTATCTTATATATTATGCCGGAAACCTCATCATGATATTTTTCTCATTTATATATTCTTTTATAAGATCAAGCATTCCTCTATATTTATTAGTTTAAGACCCGAACCAAATATTGTAGGGAAATATCTTTGATGATTCTATACAAAAAGCTTATGTCGGATTTTACTACTCTCCTCCTTCAATAAACTTTTTCTATAAGTTTCATCACAGTCGCTACACCCTTCCAAGAGTATTTTATTTTCACCGAAAATCAACTATATTGTTTGAAAGAGATTTTTCATACCTGACAACATCTTTTTCCTTGTCAAACTTATCACTCATCAATCTTATTTACAAAATATTATGGTAGGTATGTTGGTCCTCTAAGCAGTCTAAAAGTGTATGTGAAATGTGATTGCACACCCTTCACTTCCACTTATTACCAATATTGCAATATCCATTATAGATATTGTTCTTTCCATCTCCGCACCGAAATCGATGATGCCTCGGAGTATCTAATCAATATTTATATCTATATTCTTCTATTTTGGTTCTGGCAATTTTTGAAAAATATGGTAATACCTCTTTTCTCCTCACTTCATCATTATCCAAAAGCTGTCTCCAAAATCCACCTTCCGGTTTTTCAAGCTTTTCCTGGTTTTATAGAAAGAATTGCTCTATCAATGTAGTTTTTCCGGCATCTCGATAAAGTTAATACTGCCAACATTTATCATAGTTTTGTCCCATGCGTCAAGGCTGCAAAAGTTTTTAAAGGCAGAATTTTTCCAGATCCTTGGGAGTACATTTCCACCTGATATCCAATCTTTCCGGCACTGAATATTATATTTTCAAAAATCCAAGGCTGTAGAATCCAGCACAGTGGTAAATCTCATCCCTATAGGAGAACAACAAACTGCTATGAATATATCCTCTGTAGGGTGGTAGCAAATCCTTGATTTTAACATTTCTATAGACTTCACCTACTGCTTTTGCTGCCGACTTTAAATTAAGTTCCTCTGCTACAGGTATCACGTAAAAACATATAGTTTGCCTTGCTCTTACCGACTGTTACCAAAGTTTTAAAAACTCTTTCTCTCTCATCCTGACCTTAGTAGTTCTGCCACTCCACTCCATTTGTTGCCGGAGTATCTATATATGAATAGTGATTATATTTTTTATCTTCTTTGATCCAAAAAGTCTCATTACATTTGTTTTCTGTCCATTTTTCTCGCTTTCTATGAAACTGTCTTTGCATATAAATATTTTTAGATATGTATTTTTATCAACACTCACACTTTTGCTAATAAATTCTGCTTTTTAACTCAATAATGAAACAGCTTTCATTTATATTCCTTACTCCTATTAGTTTTATATTGCCTTTTAAATGAAAGTTTCGAGGCATACCATTGGAAGTACATACATACCAAATCCAAGTTTCATAGCTTCTCTAATTTGATTTCCGCATGCTTACTGCTCTTACCTCCTGAAAGTCCTCACTCTCCGAATATCACAGTGTCTTTCATCTATCGTTCTATTCTTCATACTTGAAATAAGAGACATTATTATAGAAAGATCTAAATGCCGGCTCATTTATTCTAAGTCCACCTGCAATATTTATATATGCACTCATATCTACTCATAGCCAGTTAACATCTTTTTCTATGACAGCCATCAAGAGATTGATTCTGTTCACATCCGTTCCTCTAGAAGTCCTCCTTGAAGTCTGAAGGCAGTGCAGGTGCTACTACCAAAGCCTGTACCTCTACCAAAATAGGTCTGGTTCCTCCATCAAACAGGCTACGCCGCACTCTGTAGCATTTTTGCGGTCTTCCTGAAAGCATAAACTCAGAAGGATTTTTACCTCTATAAGTCCGATCTCCTGCATCTAAAACACCTATTTCATTTGTAGAACCAAATCTATTCTTTACTGCACGAAGTAATCTGTATGAAGCAAATCTCATCTCCTCAAAATAAAGCACTGTATCTACTATATGTTCAGCACTCTAGGTCCTCAGCTAATTTGTCCTCTTTAGTTACATAGTCCCACTATAAAGCATTGCAATATTATTTTTTCTGTCTGCATAAGAAGATTTGTAGACTCCCTTTACTTGGCTTACACTCTCCGTGCTAGCCACTTCCTATTAAACATAGTCTGTATAGAGTCTATCACCAACATCCGGTTTCACTAAGTACTGTTTCTTTTATTATATTCAGATTGGTTTCACATAAGAAAGCTCAAATCTCCCTTGATTTCTCCAACTCTTTTTGCTCTCATCTTTATCTGTAAGCTTTTTCCTCACCGGATATATATAGCACGTATCTTTCATCATCTTGATATATTCTGCACACTTGAAGCTATCAATGAGATTTTTTCCCATACCGATCTCCACCCACCAACATAGTGAACCTCTTTACCACGCCACCTCCTAGTACTTATCCAGCCTTCTAAAAGTCTGTCTTAAATCTGTCTTCATCTTCCAGCTGTATTTTGATAATCTGCCGGCTATATGTATTTGATGATATTCTCTGCTAACAGTTTTCGCTTTCACCACTGGCTCTTCTATTAGGCTGTTCCAAGTTTTTGGCACATAGGACATTGTCCAAGCTCACTTAGGTGATTCATATCCAATATTCCTTGGCAAAAAGAATGCACTGGACTTTGATTTTTGCCATATAAACCTTTTCTATTTAGGCATATCCGGCTTACTGGTATGCCCATTCAATTATCTAACTATAACCTTTGATTTGTTTTCACTTAGTTCAACACTAAATATAAGCTACCTGATAGATTGGTTTTTCATACCTCGATACTACATCATCAATATAAACCCTCATATTCTGTATCCTCTTCCAACCTGATAGTTATCTGGGTATCCCCAAAACCATATATATCGCAAAGTAGTCAAATCCGGGGGATCTCAAATCCATCACTGCACTACTGGAACAGATTCATACAAATGCTGAATTTCTTTTCAAGCTTTCGTACTTTTAAAAGTCTTTACCTTGTATACATCTCCCTTCCTGATGTCCAAAGTCCTCTCACTTTAGATTTTTGTGCTAAGAATATAATTTCCAAAAACTAAGTTTACCATCTGTCTCTTTGCAAATCAAACTCTCTACTACAGGCATATAACCCTCCTACTAAGCTATGTTTTTGTACAAATAGTATACAACATTTGCAAACTTCAAACAAGTATATTATTAAGAGTTGATACGGTGGATATGAGTTATTAGTTACAGTTATTATATTAAACTTAATATTCATCCATCCGTGTTTTAATAGAATACAATATCCGGTTTTATATCTCCATTTATTTCATATTTTGAATGATATTCATCTTCTATATATATTTCTCCCAAAAATATTCACTCTCAAGTCGGTACTCTTATCTCTTCAAGCATATCACATTGCACACAGCATAGGATGTATATATTCTATGCTTTGCAGTGCCGCCAGACTTTTTAAAAGCACACTACTAAAGACATTATCTTGTATTTTCTTTAAGCCCTCAGGCAATCCTCTATTTCTTCCAAAGATATACTCCGAATGTCATCCGCTTTTAATTCGCCAGTCTACTACTTCTCCTGAAAAATACACCTCTTTTTAAGGCGAAACAATTATAAAATACATACCTCCCATTATCTCAACACCATGTCTAGGTATATATACCCCTCATAAACTCCTTGTCTTCTCAAAAAGCCCCTTCCGCTATCAGTCTTGTTCCGTCTCTACTTTTATTCTTTTAGCACCTTTACTCTGTGTATATCCAAGAAGTATATCCCTCAAATATATTTACAGCCATACTATCAGATTCCATATCCAGCAGATAATCTGTATTCTAAAAACACCTATGACCGATATTTCTATATTCTTCGGCAAAATTTATGCAGATAAATGTATACATTCCATAAACGCATAATCATCTATTTCACCACAGTCTCAGGTAATCCACCTTTTTAATCCCGAATATGCAAAGGCAAATCCACCCATGCTCTTTTACCCCTCAGATAGTTTATTCTTCCAAAGATTTATAAGATCTAAAAGCTGTTATTTCCATTCTTCCCAAGCCGTCAGGAAATTCAATGATGTTTTAAATTTTCTCATAATTGTCAAATACGCCGTCTGTAATTACTTGGTAGAATCTTTAATCTTAATATACTCTCTCTTCCTTTACTGTATATCAATACCTTTCCCATATATGCACAACCATATTCATCACATATCTGTAAGAATATAAGTCTTGACATCTTCCTCATAGCTTTTATCCCATCCGGTATATTTATATCTGATAAACTGCTGCAATTATTAAAAAGGCACGTTCATCTATTCTTTCAAGACTCTCCGGCAGTTTTATTGTTTTAAGTTTCACAACCCTCAAAAGCACTATTATTTATTTCAATTATATTTCCTAGGGAAAACCTCCCAAAGAATTACAATCTGTAAACACGCCGGATAGAAATGGCATCCACAGCCTTTGGGAATTTTGGCACTTCCTTAATGAACTGCACCATTACAAAAGCCTCTGTGTGTCATTATTTCCAAATTATCAGTGTAATTTTATATACCTTTCATTTTACGCAATTATCAAATAGTCATTAACATTCTATGAAGCAGTTCTCCGGTATAATAATATTTTCCAGATTGATACAATTATAAAATGCGCTTTCACTCTATGGCTGTGACTCCTCCGGTATAATAATACTTTCGACCGGTACAATTATAAAATGCCCTATCACCTATAGTTGTAACTCCTTTTATTTCCACTCTGTAATGTTGTCTTCTTTTTCTGAAAAGGCCACTTTTATACCCAGAAAAACATCATCTTCTATAATCTTTTACATTTTAATTTACTCAGAAAGAAACATAAAATATGATGATTACTATACTGTTATAGTAATTGCATATATTTTAGCATTTTATTTCCTTAACCACAGCAATCCTCCCCTCCGATTCGTCTCTTTCTCATTCAAAAATCCTAATAATATATAACTCAGGGTATACCTTCGAAATTCGCTCAACTATTCTGAAAACTGTATACTTAAAGGTACTTCCTATTTTCTAGATTCTACAAGGGATGAGCTATCTATATACTTTGTAATTTCTCCGGAAATCTTATTTCTTCCAGGGCTTTCACAACATGAAAAAGTGCCATAATTTATCCTTCCAACTTTTGACGGTAAACTTATCTCTTAAATTAGAACAACCTGAAAATGTTTCCATATTTAATTCTTTAATATCGCATCCTTCTAAATACAATCTCCAAAGAGCTACAGCTCTTTAAAGGTTTGAGCACCTAGATATTTTTGTACTCAGAATATTTATTTTTCTTTTTAAGACTTGGTACATTTCTTAAAAGTTCCTATATAAATTATCTTGATATTACTTTCTTTTCCTTCAAATACACTTTTAAATTTTTACATCCCGGCTAAAAGCTCCATGCCCACTTGGCCCACGCTTTTGGGATATCTATCCAATCTGTCAGAATTTTAAAAACGCCTCACCACTTATGCTTTTTGTTCCTTCCCTGACTTTACATGTGGCTTTGGTCTCCTCTACATATTCAAAAGAGTATATTTTTGAAAAATCATTTACAGCCATATTCATCTTTTCTTAAAATGTTCGCTCAATATGTGTCTCAAAGGCTCCGTACACCTACTATATTCAGCGCTTCCGTCATCTCTACCTCTGATAAATTTCTGCACTGGCAAATGCCTCTTCCTATGCTCTTTACCTTTTGCAGGTTATTCAAAACTCTATATTACATTCAAAAAGTGTCTGCTACCAATATCTTTCAGATTCACGGGGTATATTTATATTTTTAAGACTTTTACAATTTAGTAAAAGCATCATTACATTAGCTATAAGGCTTCAGGCAATCCAACTGTATATAAACCAGGCAACTCGGCACAGGCTTGCCTGCAATTACTCTTGTGCCCTCAGCCCTCATCTCACTGCCTTTATTCTCATATTTTATCAGAGCCTCGCCTATATATGCCTCCTCATCTCTCCCACTGACCTCTCTCATAATACTTTTGTACCTTCAAATGCACCTTCTCCAATATACTCATTCCTTAGACATCTTTATATCGGAAAGTTTTGCTGTTTCAAAGGCAGCACTTCCTATCTTCTCTCAACAGAATCAGGATTTTTATACTTGATTTTCTGCAACCCAAAAGCCCTCATCTGCCTATATTTTTAGACCTGATTCAGTTCTACTGACGTTCAAATTTTTACAGTTTAAAAAGAGTGATCTACCAATCTCCTACTCCCGTCAGGAATACTTATTTTTCCAAAGCTGTACAATCACTAAATGCTCCCCATCCCCAGTTTTTCCAAAACTATCCGGTAATTCCATATTTTTAATTCTGAACATCCCAAAAATACTGACGATTCGATAACTCTCTCACATTTCCCGGTATTTTAATATATTCCAGTTTTCTGCAACTTAAAAATGAAAGCTCACCAATACTTTCAAGTGATCCGGCAATTCCTACGACTCCAAAATTCTCACAACCCACAAAGGTATATTTATCTATTTCTTTAACCCTGTAGGAACAGTCAACTCTTTCATACTGCACTTGCTCTCATATGCCCTCTTTAATCACTATATAACATATTATCCCTTATAACTCAGCTTTCTTTTTGATGAGTTAATGACACATGGTGCAATACAATAAATACTATTAAAATAATCAGCCTGATTTTTCTTCCTTGCTTCACAATTATATCTCCTAGTATTTTATGAAAGCTGTTTAATATTATTCATAAATCAGAAAAATCGAGATTTATCCATACTCTAGGGAATAAAATAACACTCCATACCTGTACTTTCACAACAAAAATATATTTTTACTAATAATATATACTGTTATGTCTTCAAAATGTATTGTTTTGTCTTCAAACACACCACGATAATTCTTTTTGTTTTTAATCGTAATCATTTTCTTAATACTACCTCTTAATCTTTTTCCTCTTTAATTTTACTTCCTGTTGCTTTTCCTCTTCAATTTTTTGTTTAGCAATTTATCTACTTCTTACAGGCTTCAATTACTTTTTACAAACCTTGATTAATTTTTACTATGTAATCTTTATTTCCACAGCAACAAAAATATATTTGTTTAACTTCACTCAGACTTTTCATACCATATTTACACATCGAGATATCAATATCTTCAGACATGAGGAATTAAAACAATATTACTAATTCTGTCCCCTTTATTTATCTCCAAGTTTTAGTCTCAAAAACAAAATTATTGGCTTACCATATGTAGGAAGTATATGTAGCTTTTATCTTAGCAAAATCAATCTCACCATATTTCCAAATACTTTATCATCCCATTTCTTTTGAACAATAGCCTGATAATTCTTTTTCATGAAATCTTGTACACTTTTTTCTCCCCCAATAATACACATCTCCTTCATAAACATTTTTATCTTTAACTTATTCAAAAATGCATATTTTAATCCTATATATGCTTTTCCTCTTATCATAAATATAGATATTTTCTCATTCACATTAATCCCAATCTGAATATATCTATATTTAGGTTCAAGAAGATAACTTTTTATCTGAATAGAATGTCCAATTCAAATTCTTCTCCTTTATAATCAGACATATAAGATTAAATATTCTATATTGGTCACTCATATATTTTTGTGTCGCGTCACTTTCTTGTAGCTGAACATTATTATCAGCAGCACAATCATTTTCTTGTGGTTGAACCTTACTACTATTAATATAATCTTTCTTTTAGTTCTTCTTTTTCTTATCTCATATCATTTGTCTCATCTGATTCTCTTCTACATAATATCTGCTTAAATTATATTTTACACCATCTTTTATAACTATCTGCATAAGCGTAATAGCAATTATTTTCTAGAGCAAAAAATCAGCAGGCCTACATTTTTTCACAGATGTGCCCATCTTGAGAAAAACACTCATTTTTGCTCAAGACTCTCCTGCCCCTCGAGCAACATATGCCCCTGGTCATCTTTTCAAAGCAAGAGAATGCTCCCTCAAATTTCCCCCTTTTTATTTTATCTTTATCATTAAAAACATTATAATCTTCTTTAAAATATTTGTTACACCCCTGGACTTTAGTAATATAAGTTGTGCTCTCTCAGTTAAAATATCTGTATAACACCTGTTAAATCATATAAATGACAATATTTCACCATTCAGTCTAATCTTTTCCTTTACAGATATTGACTATGGCTTCCTATTATATCGGAAAATTTAATATTTTCATCATTTAACAAGCTCCCCTTATAGTCAAATCCACTTAATGCTATATGCTTTTCATAATTATTTGTTATCTTATCCTCTCATAACTATTCCAAAGCAACGACTACCGCCTTTTTAGTAATATAAGTCTTTTATTATATTATCAAATACCTCTTCAAAACATTTCTACTTTACATTTATCTCTAAAACCAACCTTTCCACATCAGATGAATTTTCAAATATCTTCCTTATACTTCTATGTATATTATTCCTTTTGCAGTGTGATGAAAAATGAACTCCAGTTAGTATTCAACAAATCTTTTATAATAATATCTGTACCAACTCTAATATTCATTAATTTGATAAACCAAAATGGTTTATGCCTTGATACCTCCCAGAGATTAATATGAATTTTATCAATATACCTCCACTAATTCATCAGTGAGTAAATCTTTTCTGTCTGTAAGTATTTCAAAACACCTTGTATATATAATCATATGAAGCTCAGCATATAAAGAATATGAGATATTAGGAATTTCAGTCTTAAAAAGATTCTGTAAACTGTTCTATATCTATGATTTTTCTGAAAAACTATTCTCGACTAATTCTAAAAGATTTCATCTAAGCTTTGTACCACGTCTCTCTCCATCAGAATTGTATATCCAGAAAAATGAATTAATATAGTCACAAAAATCTTTAGGAGGCATAGGCCACTCAATTGTAGTCAAATCATCTGATTCATCTATTGCAAACAATAATTGAGAAAAATAACCTTCTAAGAAAAAAATTGTATTCTAAACTAGTAAAGTATCTTCAGCTTCTTCATTTATATCTGAAACTGATTTACTTCCTTCTATATATTTTCCAAATTCAAGAATCCTACTGTATCTACTGTATCTGAAATCAACTTTGCATCTGCAAGATAATCCCCTAGAGAAAGTCTCTTCAGGTTCCTCTAGGATTGTTAATTATCCAAACATCTCCTTGATTATCCTTATCCGGTAATTCAACAAAGTACTCACCATTCTCATCTTAAGGTCATATAAATTATGTCTACCTAAAAATGTATTTAAAGTCCCTTTCACTTTTCTCTAGTAAACCCTTAAGTTTCTTCCTTATCTAAAGAGAAAATCTCACCTATAGTATCTCCTAAATCTCCATCCAGCAATCCAACCAACGCTTTTTGTAAATGGAATAAAATATTCTATAGCCGGATCTTTTATCTACTAAATAATGAAATCTTTTAGTGCATAGTTACTCATTTTTGTCTCCTCTCAGCATAACTGTACATAAAATATTGTATTTAGTGCTATCAAAATTCAATTTATAAAAATCATAATCCAGGATAATTTAAATATTTGAATTATCCTTTCATCAATATTTTCCTGCTATATATAGTTTTCTCAACTAAAACATTCTGGTAACTAGTATTTATAACATATTTTTTACCGATTATACTCTTTTATTTTATATAAATATAAGCATACCAATATATAATGCCATCATTCAAACCATCATTTTGCATTATCTTTAAAATAAATCACGAGTATACAGATTACCTTTTTCTTTTTAAAACCTTCGCCTCTCCATTACCATATAATCATATATGATTTTTGTGGGACCTGATGTTCAATATGACCCACTATATCAAGTCTCATCAATATTTTCGACACCTTTTTCGCTCTTTTGTCCCATATAAGTAATAAGCTCATCCAAATCTGATATTTCTTTTGAATTCATAGAGTTTTTCACTTTCGGATATGGTCTTATATTCTTTATCCACATCATTCCAAACCCTTTATATGAGTCATATTATTATTAAAAACTTTGCTATTTTTCGGTGTATCCTCTCCTCTATAATCTGAAATGCTCTGAATTTATTAATTTTATGTTCAATATAGGCTTCTTTTCTCTATCTCATCTTCTTTTAGGTCTATATCATCTTCGATTATATAAATCTCTCCCTATAATTTATAAACCCAAGTTTTCCGTCTACCAGTTTTGCATATTATGTTTAAAATATCCCCTCGTATGAAAATCATGTAGGCTTCACTTCTTCTTATCTGCTCTAAATGCTCCATATATTGCCTGAGTTTATATATTCCCAATATAATATAGCTATACCATAATAAAAATAGATATATACAGGCTATATTTCTATTTTTCTCTTTGCTTCCCTATCCATAATACCCATCCTAAGTTTTACCTGATTTTAAATATAATATCTTTTTTCGTACTGCATTATAAATCACTGATAATCTTGTTATATACTTTTGGAAAAACAGATCCCGATATTCCTATAACTCTGTCCTCATATATAGTATTTTCTACTGTCATCTTCCTCATATATTATTTTCCTTCAAAAATCATATCCGTCGGTTCTATCAGATCAAGTGCAGAGATATAGTATGTCCCATCTTTTCTTTTATACATATAGTTTATAAGTTCATCTCAAATCCTTTATTTCATTAAACCCCTCAAGCCTCTTCCTCCGATATAGTTTTAGCAGGAGTGAAATTTCCATTACTGTCCTTTTTGCTTATTCGTATATGCTGCATATTGTCATTAAAAATATCTATATACTCTCTGTGTGTTTTCATCTTCTATAATTGTATAATTATAAGGACTGTATTTTTCCCTGCTATAGTCATAAATATCCTGCTCAACTATACGAGTCAAATTATCACTCTTCTCAATTATCTTTTCATTTCTCTATTATCACTGCATTTTTAAATCCGCTCTCAGAAGTTGTGCCAAAGTCGCTATAACCTATGGCTTTGCTTTCATGTTCATGTGCTCTGTCTATCCTTTTTCCTCTGAAAACTCCCTTGCATACTATCAGTACAAATATACTATCAATACAGATGTTATTATTATTATCTTTTTGAGCTTTTATTTTTAATGTTACCCCTTGCCTCAGTATCCATCAATCACACCACCTTAAAATAAATCCTCCAAAAACTTTATTCTTCAATCGCCTTATCTATCTCTTCCAAGGATTTTTACCGGCAGTTTATCTTCCGTTTTTAAAGTTCCTGCCTTCAAGCAGGTAAACCTTGTCTTTTATAAATAATATATTCATTAAGAGTTCTGTATAATATATCTATAGGTCTTGTATAATCCATATAAATAGGATATGAATAATATTCTTTTAATTCCGACACATAAATATACTTATCTAAAATCCAGTATTCCATTTTTGATTTCCCTCCTCTCCAAAAACTACGATACTGCATCTGCATACTTTTATCCTCTTTATCAATATACTTTGTTATTTCCCGTCCCATTCCTGTGCTAAGTTTATTAACAGTTTTATATTTCCAAGTATGGACTGTGCTGAAAATCCACTGTAATATTCATCCACCTCTTTTTATGACATTTATACTATCAATATCTTTAATCTTGCACATCCTGCTATGAATATACAAATAAATATGATTAAAAATCTGTAATTTTTCTTCATTCCAGTTCCTCATCAAAAATCACTATATTCAGTCGTAAATACAATCACATTGTAACTTCTTACTCTACTTTTCTCTTACCTATATGTTAATATATAAAGAGATTATTTTCAAGTTTTAACATCAAATTATCCATATATGTTCATTTAATTTTTAACTATTCACTTAATTTAAACAAAAACGAAAGTCTTAGATATTTTTATATAATAAAAATGATACCACATATCGCAGTATCACCTTATTATTATATTTTTACTATATTCAAGAGTTAAATTAAAGGGTGTATTTACATATGGCAGAATAAAAACAGGCTGTATCATTAAAAATAATTCTCGCAATGCTTTATACCCAGGGCAATACCTCCCAGTCCCAAAACAATTCCTATAACTCCGGCATAAATACCTATAACAAAATACTATATTAAAAAGTCCAAGTCCGATACCAGCAAGATATGGCTTTAAACATATTGTAGACGGAGATTTGTCTCGGCTTTTTATAAAACTGTCCGCCTTGTAAGCATTTGCTATCTCGTACCGGATTGCCCAAAGCTTCGGATATTTCTTTTCTTCTGCTTTTATTCTTTTTCATAGCTGATTATAAAATGTTCTTCATAATCATACATTATATCTCACAACCTCTTTTTCTTCAATACTGCTAAATTGGCACGAAGTATAGCTAAAAACCCTTTGTCTTTTCATTATAATCTCTTCTGTAATATTCAGATCAATTACAATCTGCTTTGAAAAATTATTCCACCCAGACTATAGGCTTTTCAAATCTTTCCCGACTGGATTCGCTGATAGTATAATATTTTCTTGGTCACTGTATTTCTTTTTAAATATGTTGTACAATACTGTTCTGTGATGAGCCTTCAAGCAAGGTATATCAAACACTCCTCAGATACCTCTACTATCTCACAGCCGTAGCAATTTTTACTTATAAGAGACAGTACGCACAGCTCCAATACCCTTTTTAAACTGTTTTACCATATGGTATTTTCTTTCTAATAAAAATCTTTTATTACTCGAGGAAATATTTTATAGACTAAAAGATTCAACCCATATCTTTTAAATGAAATTACACTAAAATAAATTTTATAAAATAACATAACTATTTATCTTTTAATTATAATAACACAGACTACTGTATATTAGCAAAAGTACTATGTATTATTTAAAATCATTATTTATTCTAATCTGAAAAACTGCCACATACTCTGAAAGTATGTGGCAGCTTTGAGTGTCTTTTATTATATTAGCTATAGCCTGTAATCTTAGCAACATTAAGTCTTACACCAGGTCCCATTGTTGAAGTTAAAACAATGCTCTTGAGGTAAGCCCCTTAACTGTGCTTTTTGGCTTAGCTCTTTATTGATAGCATCCATAATGCTCTGGAAGTTCTCTAAAGCTGTTGCTCACTCAAATGAAGTCCTTTCCTACAGGTACAGGAACGAGGTTTGTCTTATCAAGACGATACTTCACCTTTCACCTGCTTTGATGTCTGCAATAGCCTTTGTAACATCCATTGTAACTGTACCTGCCTTAGGGTTTGGCATAGTCCCTTAGGTCCAAGTATCTTTACTGCTAGTCGTCCTCACAACGCTCATCATATCAGGTGTTGCAACGATAACATCAAAATCTAACCAACCATCATTCTGGATTCTTGAATAAGCTCCTCTGCTCCAACATAGTCAAAGCTCCGGCAGCCAAAAGCCTCATCAGCCTTTTGGTCCCTTTGCTGAATACTAAGATTTTACATAGTTCACCTGTTCCGTGTGGTAGAACCACCTGCACCACGAATCTGTTGGTCTCGCATGTGACGTCCGTCAAGACCTGTTCTTATATGTAATTCTATTGTTTCATCGAACTTAGCTACTGCTGTTTTCTTAATTAAAGCTACCGCCTCGCTTGCATCATATTGTACGCTACGATCAACCAATTTAGCAGCTTCAACATATCTTTTTCCGTGTTTCATGTATGTCACTCCTAAAATTAGTCTTCTACTGTTATACCCATTGAACGGGCTTGCACTCGCTATCATAGAGATAGCTGAATCAATATTTGCTGCGTTATGTCAGGCATCTTAAGAGACTATTTCTCCTGAAGCTCGTGTCTCTTGTAATCTTAGCCACTTTGTTTTGTTAGGTACACCTGAACCTGAAGGATCTTACGATGCTTCTTAAGTAAAACTGCAGCCGGTGGAGTCTTGAGTTATGAAACCAAAGCTTCTATCTGCATAAACTGTGATAACAACATAGGATGATCAAACTCTCCTGGTCTGCTGTTCTTGCATTAAACTGCTTTTGTAAACTAACTATATTTACATCCATGCTGTCCCAAGTGCTGGACCAACAGGTGGAGCTGGTGTTGCTTACGCAGGTATCTGCACTATATATATCCTAGAACTTTCTTTTGCCATATGGCACCCTCCTTGTGGTAATCTGGAATCTCCTCCCACGCATTTAAACAAAATGCATCTGTAATGATATTACATCTTCTTAACTTCTGTGAACTCAAGCTCTACTTTTTGTCTCTCGTCCAAACATTTTCTACATTAATAGAAACAGTCTTTCTTTTTCGTTGACAGCGGTAATCACTCCCACGGTATCCTTCCATGTTCCACTGATAACTGTAAACTCCATGTCTCCTCTTGAGGTCAATCAGCGACTCTTGCCTCAGGCTTTGTGGAATCTCCACTATAACCCAGTGCTGCAAGTTCATCATTGGCGAGTGGTACCGGCTTGCTTTCCTCGGACCCACAAAACCTGGTAACACCTCTAGTATTTCTAACGACATACTAGGCTTTCACTCATTCATATGCATGTGTATAAGAACATATCCGGGGAAAAGCTTTTTATCTGACGATCTCGACACCATTCTTTACTTCATGCATGGTTTCCATAGGAACTGCAATCAAGTATCTGATCCTGAAGCCCACGATTCTCAATTGTCTTTTCAATATCTACTTTTACTTTATTCTCATAGCCTGAATAAGTATGGGCTATGAACCATTGTGCCTCTGCCATATTATCACCTATTTGATCACAAAGTTTAGTAATACTTTTGAATATAAAGTCAAAGTATTGATATTATGACCCTCAATCACCACGAGATGATGTAATAACAGCAATAGTTTGCTTTACTATATCATCCTTTGTTGGCCATACTATCTTTTAAACTCTGCCTTTTGCTACTCTTCTCAAAAGTCAGATATCTTTCCGCTTTTTCTTTCAGCCACTACTTATATTTTGTTTCCTTTATGCACTGTATGAGTTCTACAGAACCTACAATACTTTTAATTCCATACGGTCAGGATGATTTTTCTATCCTTGGTCGTGATTATAGTTTCTCTGCTTGCACTCTGTACAAGGCAGTGTTATCTTTGTACGCACAATCTCCCACCTCCATTGTTCGAATTAGACTTGAAAAATCCAGGACTTTGCATCCTTTAATCTTTAGTATCTCTACCACATGCAACTATAGTCGTCAGGTTTATATTTTCTACCTGTCACAGCAAAATGATTATGTCCTCCAAAAATAATTACTCTATAAGCCCCTCACCCGTCTTCCGTCGAAGTACTATGAAAGTTCCGACGTTTTAAATTTTGAGTCAACTATTTAATTTTATACACTCTTTTTAAACCCTTTATTTTAAAGGCTTTTTCTTATATAAAAATAATTTGATTGAAAAATTTTATGAAGATATGTTATAATCATAGTACTTCATAGTACTTTACTTTTTAGAGGTGTTTATGGCTATGTTTGAGAAAAGAAAAGAAGAAAAAGAGTACTTATCTTCAGATGTATGAATCATTTTGGGATATGATAAAAAGCAACCAAGAACAAAAATGTAAAATCTTTGGTTATGTTGAGGATTTGATTTCAGCTGAGATTCCGGATCCTGTTAAATTTTACAGCGACTATGTAAAAGAGCAAAATGAGAATAGAACAAAAGTTCTTTCTGAAGAATCCTGTCCTCGTGCATTTTCCAATCCTGTTGAACTTAATATAGGACACTTCTTGCTCTACTCATTGATTGATGAGCTTGATGTTAAGGAAACTATTGATATACTTGCTTCTCAAATGCGTTTTCAGTTCTCTGTATTTGACTTAATTACACAACTTATTTATGCAAGGGTTATATCACCATGTTTCTAAGTCAAAAGACAGCCTTCATGTCTTTCCAGTACATTTACGGCAGCTCTACAATCTCTGAAGACCAAGTATATGACGGGTGTTCTTTCATAGGAGAGTCTTATAAGAAGTACATTGATTTGTTTAATCACTCTTATGAAAAGTATTTTAAAAGAGATTTAAGCAATGTATTTTTCGATTGTACTAATTATTACTTTGAAATTGATCTTCCTAGCGATGACAAGCAAAAGGGACCTTCAAAAAGAGAATAGGCACCTCCGATAATAGGGCAGGCTTTACTTTTAGATGCTGATCTAGTACCTGTCTCCATGCAAAATGTATCCCGGAAATGAATCGGAAAAAGCCATATATTAGAAAAGTTATTGAAAGAAATGAAGCAACGACATTGCAGCGTATCAGGCAAGACAATTCAGGGTGGCTGATAAAGGCCTTAATTGTGCAAGAAATATTTATGCTAGCAGTTAAAAGAAGCTAGTGACTTTACTATATATTTTCAAAAATCAATAGATGGTAAGAATCTCATGAAAAAGGAAAAGAAATGGGTTCTACTTGAGAATGATACAAATGTCTCTTTTCTAATTACACTGATGAAAAGAGGTAATATATCTTTTTCGTCTTAAACTTGTATTGACAGCTTTGATTGACAGTTTTAAAGAGATTGATCCGGAAACAGGAAAAGAGAGTGTTGCAAGTGTTTTCTGTAAAAGAAAAAGCGTATCGTCTCTTATAATCCCTAACCTTAGCAAAAGAAACAAAGGCTTGAAATAATGAAAAATGGTCGATAAAGCTTCAAAGTTTTCTACATACAAAAATATCGCTGCAAAGATGAACTTGGAGATTGTAGCTAAATATGTAGACATTATAACTAAGAGATAGTACAGGCAAAGACAATAAAGCTCATAATAGATTTAAATAAATCTAAGATTGATGAAGATCTCTAAATATGCAGGATATAATCTTTTTAGTGACATCCGAAAATAGATATGGAGCCATTACAGGTATATAAAACATACCATAGCCTATAGGGAAGATCGAAGAATCTTTTTAGACTTACAAAATCATACCTGGATGCAAGACCCGTTTATTTACAGAAAAAGAAAAACAATCTATGGGCATTTTTGATATGCTACCTTAGCTTGTTTCTTTTAAGAGCTATTAGAAATCAAGTGTTTTCAAGAATAAAATAAACTCTTATGACTTGATCAACTTTATGCGTGATTTTAGGGTGGTAAATAAAGGTGATGATACATATATCAATATATCAAGAAACCAGGCCGTTAACGAGAGCGTTACTGGTTGGTTTTAGTAACCTTGATGCCTCTATTTAACCAAAGCTGAAGTCGATCACTTTCTTTCAAAACTGATGCGTCTTCGGATACCTAGAGTACTAGGTTTTTGAGAGAAACGACTGGAAGTCAGGTTCTACCACATACAACTATAGTCGTCAAGTTTATATTTTTACCTGTCAAGCATAAATGATTATGTCCTCAAAATAATTAATTTATAAGCTCCCCGCAGCTTATTATGCACTTTTATGTCTTCTTCAATTCTGTGTGGGCTGTGAGTGCGAATTTATTGTAGGCATCCAATCTCCAAGGATGGTCTCATAGGCGGTATATAAGGCTTTCTAGGCTTTTGGCTGTTTGTAGTCAGCATCCAAATCCTTAGATTTTGATGCCTGCATGAGCCGATGAGTTTCTTCCAGTGCATAAATATCTTTGTCATTTACGCACGCAAACATAGACCCTATCAAATGCCTTGATAAGCATAACCTTGGTACCTTTTCGATAATGTATCTGCACTCCTTTGTGATCTATCATCTTATAAAATTTCTTCTCGAATTGAATCGCTATGTCCGGCATCAACAGTTCTCTCAGTTAAAACCGCCAAAGTAAGATTTATCTCAGATGGTTTGCGTTTCAAAGACAGATTTGATACCACTAAAGTGGAGTGAGAACTTCTCGTTGAATTCCTTTTATGTGTGGTAAATGAATTCATTGGCTTTTATGGATGATTGTTACGCCACGCGAGCCTTAGCTCAATAGCAGGCGGGGACTGTAAAGTCTCGATCCAATCGTTCTATACGTCCTTTTAGCTCGTGGTACGCTGCTTGATTCAAGCTGTGTGCCAGTTGCTGTAGCAGGCGTATGCAAACTGTGTAGGTGTCCTTTGTCGTCAGATAAGGCACCTTTTTCTGTAAGTAAATACAGTTCGTTTATCAGTAAGAAACTTATAGGGAATACCATAATCAGTAAGAATCTGCTCAAATACATGGTAGTATCCATTAAGAGTTCTCCTGAGTATCAAACCAGGCACCTGTGACAACACCTGAGTGCATCACTCAACAGCCAAAATGTAGATGCCATATCTGTCCTGCACCCATTCACAAGGGGTAGCATCCATCTGGAAGCAATTCGCCAAAAATACAAATCTTTTTGGACGACGACTCAGAGCATCTTCAACTGCTACTAAGTTAGCTTGTATCTGTGATAATTCCTTTTTGATGTTGTAGCCCTTCTTATCTCTGAGAGTTTGCTTAATGCGTCTACGCTTGCTTTTTGTAGCCTTTGAGATAGAATGCACTCTGACTCCAAAATACTCATTACAGAGGAAGAGGAGATACTATGCCTCTATGCTTTTTAGAAGCTCCGTATAGTGTCTCAAAGTTATCTGTAGTATTTTAGTTCTATATAGATCGATGAACTTGACTTCTGACATCAGGGCAGATAGTGGTAGCCGGCTTCTTACCTCTGTTACCATGAATAAAAGAATGCCTTACCATCTTTTAACATAACCTTGTATCATACGGTTTATATGCCTCTTTGGTGCATCCTAGGATAAGAGCAGCTCTATCCTTGTTAGCTGTATCGTGGGGTGATCTACCAGACCTTTGATAACTCATACTCTTTGTTCATCCATTGATAAAATAACCTTTCTGATAAGTCAGTTCCTCCTAGTGTTAGAATAGTACAAAAATAGTATTCTCACCATAAGTGGGACATTTTTATTTGTGGTATACTAGGACTTTTATCATTTATGGCTTTATACCATAGTCGTCAAGTTTATATTTTTTACCTTGACAAATTTTATTTTAATTCTAAAATTGTATTCAAATTAAAAATGTTCTATGGAGGGACTTATGGAAAGAATAGAATCATTCTTTAAAAAGGAAGAATATTGTTATTTCTGCTAAGCGTGCTATGGTATTGATGCATTAGGTGCTGTGGCACAGGGACTTTTTTGTTCCTTATTGATTGGCACCATTATCAATACTACAGGCAAGCATTTGACTATTGCATCCCCTTACAAGCTACAGTTGCTACCATTGCAGGAGCTGAACACACAGCTGGCTCTCTGTGCAAGTGCTGTGAGTGGACCGGCAATGGCTGTTGCTATAGGATATGCACTTGAGACACCGCCACTTGTACTGTTTTCACTCATTACAGTGGGCTTTGCATCAAATGCCCTAGGAGGAGCAGGCGGACCACTTGCAGTGCTTTTTGTAGCTATTATAGCTTCTGAAGCGGGCAAAATGGTATCCAAAGAAACTAAGATAGATATACTTATTACTCCTCTGGTTACTATATCAGTAGGTATATTCCTATCTGCAATACTTGCTCCAAGCCCTGGAAAAGCTGCTATGAAGCTTGGTACGGTTACATGTGGGCTACAAGTCTACAGCCATTCCTTTGAGGGTACTACTGGTTTCACTCTTAGCTGGTGTAGCTCTTACACTTCCTATTTCATCTGCTGCTATATGTTGCCCCTTGGACTTACAGGACTTGCTGGTAGCTGCCCTTGCAGGTTGCTGTGCTCAGATGTGTCGGATTTGCCATTATATCATTTCCTTGAAAACAAATGGTCAGGGCTTGCATCACAAGTGTATAGGAACCTCTAGTGCTTCAAATGGGAAATATTGTAAGAAATCCAAGAATCTGGATAGCTGTATAGCATCTATGATTACTAGGACCTATTCAGATGGTGTTCAAACTCCAGATGAATGTGTGCGTTGCTGTTTCATCCGGTATGGGAACTTGTGGTCTGTTGACAGATAGGTGTGTATACCGGTTGCAGCTGATATTGCAAATGGAAGCAAATCATCTATTACCTCGTTTGACTGGATAGGACTCTATTATGATATCCTTTATCCTTCCTGCCATAATCACACCTGTTATTCATATATTTGTAAAGAAAATGGGACTGGTAAAGACCGGTGATTTAAAAATTATAATGTAAGGCTCAGACTTAACGACATTCGCCAAATCTGAGCCTTTTATTATAACAATCTAAATGGCCTGCTCTGTAGTATCCATCAAATTCCGCTTTTGCAATATCACTTTTCATTGCCTCTTCCAATGTAACTATTCTTCTAGAGATTGGGAAAAACGCATCTATTCCATGTCTCATTACATACAAAATGCATCCTCTGTTACACTTCCTGAAAATGCTATAACTTTTTATTATACTTCTTTGCAATATTTGCTACACCTATAGGTGCTTTGCCCATTGCAGTCTGACGATCAAGCTTCACCTCTCCTGTAACCACTACATCAGCATCCTTTACATATTCTTCAAGTCTTGTCTCATCCAACACTATTTGTATTCCTGACTCCATCTTTGATTTTGTAAAGTTTTTGAAGGCATATCCAAGACCACCGGCTGCCCTTTGTCCCCAGAAATTTCTCACTGTCTGTATTCGGATATACAAGCTTTTGAATATCTTAAAAGCCAAGCATCCATATCTGCAAACTCATTTCCTTTAGTAGCTCCCTTTTTGTGGTCCATAGATTGCTGAACAACCTAAATCACCACTATAGAGGGATTGTTTACATCTATCAGCTACTCTAAAATTGCATTCTGCAAGTTCTTTTTATTACATTCTCATCTTTTATGCTTACGATATCCCTTACACCGCTTGCACCGAATCCTACCTGCTTTCCATCCTTGTCAAGAAATTCATAACCCAGTGCCTGTAGCATACCTATGCCACAATCATTGGTTGCAGATCCTCCAATCCCTACTATAAAATGTCTACATCCTTTTCTTATGGCATCCTTTATCATTTCACCTACACCAAAATGTTGTAGTATACAAAGGATTTTTCATCGCCACTTACCAGCGTGATTCCTGCGCTCAGACATTTCAATAATTGCAGTTTTTACTTGACTCCACTATTCCATAAACAACATTTACGCTTTTTCCTGCCGGACCTTGTAACTCTACATTTACAGTTTGCCTCCCATTCCAATGGAAAGTGCCTCAACAGTTCCTTCTCCTCCATCTGCAAGAGGTCTTATTTCAACAATTGCATCCTTATGGGCTTTTCACACCTTTTGCTATAGCTTCTCCAGCCTCCAAAGATGACATACTTCCTTTAAATGAATCAATGGCAACAACTAACTTTCATATCTCTTGCTGCTCTCCTCTCATCTATATTTAGGATAGTTTAACACATAAATCAGCTTAAATACACTTAAAAATCTACTAATATATAAAAAGATTTTCTTTCAATACAAATTCCATTTATATTCTGTTTTTCACATTCTTCATAGCTCCCACCCCTGTCTTCTGTTTGTTTTATTATAAAATAACTCTGACTGCTCTTTTGATAAGTGCCATCTTCCACAAGTCTATTTATAAAGTTTTCTTCATATCTATCAAAAATCCTCTGCACAGCCTCATTTTGGGCAAGAAGTATCAGTGCTTTAGATATTATTTCTGCTTTTTGTATTTAACCTGGCCTCCGTCTCTATATGCTTACATAAGCTATCTAAGATCTCATAATTTTTCTTTTGTCCGCCTTTTTCAAAAGTCCCCATTCCAATCTATTAAATCAAGTCTTTCTTTGAAATATTTCAAATCTTTATTGACCATATTTCTCCTTGCAAATATTTTTCTGTTGTTAAAATCTATATACAATTATCCTTATTTCGTTCTTTTTAAAAATGTAAGAGCTTACATTTTGTGATATAATACTTGAAATTCTTTGTCAATCCCATGTATGCATATTTTTCCAAGTAAACAAGCACTACCGCTATTTTTCATTCTAATAATCCACACTTTTTATAATATTTTCAAACAATTTCCGATTTGAATTCCATATACTTATCTATATCATCCGGATGAAAAGTATTGCAGCCTTGTTCCTTCACCTTTGAGTACCAGCTGCTAAATCAGGATTATTTTTCAAGAAATTTCTAAATGTAATATGTTTGAAGAGTTCTTTGGAATCTGAGGATATCATATGCATCCTCAGGAGATGCTTCTTTTATAATTATATTGTCCATTTATCTTCCTCTCAAGGATCTCTGCTATCTTTTCAAATGTATTTCCATTCCTTATTGTTACCTGCTTGTAAAAATCTTGTTTTATAAGCTTTTTGTAGGTAGTTTTCATATATTCCGATTCATCATATTTTCCCCAAAAACAGCATTTATTCCAATATGCACTATTTCATTATGAAACGTAGATTTGTCTATAAAGTCAATTACTTTTTACTGCTATTTAAATCACAGGAAAAAGAATAAAAACGTCTCTTCTTTGCTATGTCTTGATACCACCATTATTCTGGAAGATTTTCCTTTTCTTTTAAATAATCATCTTTATTTATTAAAGTAAAAGGATTGAAAAAGTCAAAGTTCGTTCCAATAAATGTTTTATCTTAGAGATACAACTTTCATAGTTTTCCCCACTGCTAAAAGAATAAATTCCGCTATTAATATAAGAATCAACATCCTCAAATCCAATTCTATTAACAAAGCTTTCAAGTCACTCATAGAGACTTTATTCTTTCCACAACATTTATACCACGTAATAAAAGTATATATCTCAACTGACTTACCTCTATACACTAAAAATCATTTTCTATTTTGACGGCTTTGAGAAAATCATCAATTATCAAAAGTAATCACCTGCTTATCTACATTTACCATAGCTTCAACTCCAAAAGGAATAATGCATCTTGGTGTTGTGATGTCCCACATTTATATTATAAACAATGGATAAGTCTTTACCGGCGGTTTCCTCAAGCAAAATTTGTATACTCTTCATAATATATCTCATCTTGAGGCTTTTCCCACCCAAAAACACCTGAGAGTACATCAAATATTCCAAAGTTCTTTAAGGCTCCTATCATTTTTATAGAGTTTCGGTTTCAGGTTTATTCTCACTTGTCTCAATAATAAATAATTTTTATTCTTCCAACCATCAAGACTAGGGAATAGATCATATTTTTGCACAAAGAGATACTGTATCTTCAAATCTTGAATTATCAAATATAATCATAGATCGAATCAATACAACCTCCTAAACTCACCTTTAAATACCGGCTTACCACTAAGTAAACTCAAATCCGGTATTCTCATACTTTTTCCATATCTACCTCCTACGGCGTTCTCACTGAAATCCCGCTCTTTTCCTTATACCAAAACCCACTTGGGCGTATTTCTTTACCTTCCATGTGATAAGCTCCCTCAAAAGTATTTTTGGGTATATGGTAACATTTCATTTGAGAGCTCACATATATCCGTGTAAAAATGCTTGACCATAGAATGTTTTTGATTCCCACTTTATTCAGCATAAAATGATTTTTGGTGGTATCTGAAAAGCCTAAGAATATTTTTTTGTTTAACGGACTTTTTTCCAGCTCATTATTTTCAAACAGATATGGCAAAAAGCTTATAGGTATCTACTCCTCCCTATTGCACATAAAATCATATCAATAGAATCATCCTTAAGCTTCTATCAAATCTTTAGCTCTACCTCAGGATGTTCCTTTATGAAAGTCCATACCTTTCAGTGCATTAGGCAAAAATTCAACCTCTATACCGTATTTATTTAATCTTTCCACACCTATTTTAAGTTCATGCTAATAAAATTTTCTCCTAAAAACACCACTCTGATAAACTTACTATTCTTATTTCTTTACCATAAATACCTCCATATATTAGCCGTATTATAAACCTGCTCTTTCACCCTTTAACCCTTCCGCTTCAATTTCTTCTTTTTGTCATACCTGTAAGCTCTGTTATCCACGAAGCTTCTATATCTGAAAGTATAGAATCACAAATATATTCATCTTCGCCATCCATATATTTACAGGTAGCCTGGCTCTCTTAAAGCAGCCTTTATAAAAGCTCATTGCCATATCAGTGCAGTTTGATCGGGATCAAAGCATAGAGAGAGTACATTTGCAATACTCACCTCTGATATTGTCCAGGTCCATATCTTTCTGTGATATTCTTCTCTCGTCTTTTGAAATATAGCCTGTACAAAAAGCTTTCAGGCTTCTACTTTGATAAATCTGCTTTACAATTAAAAATCAAAAATACTCTGAAATTAAAAAGTTCAGTAAGTCTTCTAAACTTTCTGCAATTCTCCTGACTTCTCCATCACTACCAATAAACCCTATACTTTCATCATCCAGGAATACATATTCTCCACCACTTGCATCATGTGCAAAAGCTCACATTTCATAGAATACTATTTCATTGTTCTCCAAAAACTGAACTTCTTTGATCTGCTTATAAAAGCAAATATCCACACCTTTCATAAGCAAGGTATTTATTTCATTATGGTTTTTAATATATTCAAGTAATTCCACGACTTTCACCTCTCATAAAATCTTTAGTTCACAAATAATAGTTTATATGAACATTATTATACTATCTATTTTTATAAACTCACCATATTATTTATCTTTGTAAGAATCCGGTACAAGTATCGAATCTTCAATACCTGTACTGGTCTAATCCACGTACAGTTTATTTAATAGTCTGATCTCCGTCTTTTTATAACAAAGTTTTGTTTTAATACCGATTTCATCCATCCATGCTTTTCACCTCAAGAGTCTTAAAGTTTCCGGTATTGTAACCTGAGCCTCCATCCATTGTCCCAAAGCCACTCAGGAGCATCTCCACATAGCTAGCTACCTTTTGGTGCAATAGCTCATAAACATCTTTTGTTTACACCATACTGACCATGGTGAGCCATCTGCACGATATCAGCCTTTAACTCGAGCAGGTACTCAGCCTCTCAGTCTCAACTCGTCTGGGTCCCATATCTCCTAAGAATAATACCTGGTACCATTGTCAAAGTCTAATCTGAACACTACGGATGAATTGTTGATGGGAATTTGATTCTATCCAATAAGGATCATTGAGTACATGTATAGCAACCTGCTCATCATAATAAACTTCACCCTTACTTGTCATATGGAGATACACCGCCGGTAATTTTGCTATTGAGTTTCTATTAGTATTTACCATCTCTGCTCTACAGCTTTGCATACTTGTCATACCAAGCCTGTTCTCTTATATGTAGTAGAATGCATCTATCTGTAGTCCTTCAAAACCATTCTCTGCAAGCTTTGTAAAGGCACCGCCATGATCACTATGAGGGTGAGACAAAATCCATGCACTTACTTCATTTCCGAAGCTTTTTATAGTTTCTACCGAAATGTGGCTCATCTTCGGAAGACCACCGTCTACCACTATTATCTTGCCGTTCTTTTGTCTTTATAACAAAGCTCATCATCTGACTTTTTGTAGCTGAAGTCAGCATATGTATTTCTGCTCCATTCAGATATGTATTGGCATCTGTAGTAGATCCCATAACTACCTTTGGATATGCTGATGAGCTTTTACCTATAACACCAGTATGTACTGTCATACTTGTGCCTATTATCATCATTGCACATAGAGACGACATTAGAATTTTTCTTTCAGAAGTTTCATTATTCCCCTTTCATTTTTGTAATTCTAAGCTAGTATTTGTCCCGGCCTTGATAATCTGATTTACAATGTATTTTGATGGTTCCATATATCATCAGCTCTAAACAACTGTATCTCTAAATCGTACTTATCAAAAATCCACCATAAGAATCCTCGCTTGACTTCTTTATAGAAAAATCCTGAGTAGCCGCATAGTCATTTATTCCTCTGATATCTTTCATTACCATATGCTAGAGCCTCATCATCACTTATATCATTTTGAAAGTGACCATCTAAGCAATACTCTATTCTCATCAGTCTTTAAAGCCATATCGATATAATCACCATAGGATAAAGTCGTCTTATCATTGAACTGTTCCTCAGCATCATCTCTTATCTCGAGTCCAAATCCAAATGTTATATTCTTCTGAGTTTCAAATACGGGTTCGTTGGCTTTCTTTTTAAATCCAGTGTCTCTACCAACTATATCCGAATTTGCGCAGGCTCCTGTAGATAAGGCAAAATACTATAGAAATAAGTCCCACAATATGTCTCTTTATTTTAATCCATATACGATACCTTCCCTAGACATTTACTAACTTCCTTATTATATCAAAGGATGTAGCCCTTTTTCGATTATTCCATTATTTTTAAGATTTTTTATATCTGAAAAATATAAATAAAACTGCTATTATGTTCAATATTAATATCTATAATTTTTGAACATACGGAGATGTTATGAAAAACAGGTATTGATTATTTTTGTTACCATAGTTCTTTCTTTACTGGTAATGTTACTGGTAATTCTGTTTTTATATTTCCGCTCAGGCAGGACTATATTAACTGAAATGAGAGGTTTATTAAACAATAGTCTTGGAATATTCTATCTTATATTTGGACTATTTATATTCTTACTATCCATTTATATTGCATTTTCAAAATATGGCAATATAAAACTTGGAAGTGGTCAAAAGAACATTCCAATTTGTCAGTACTAGTGATGTTCACTGCAGGACTTGCAGTAGATATATTATTTTATTCTACTGTGAATGGATGCTTTTATGCAAATGAAGACAGAATAAGTTCACTTGGAGATACAACTCTTTGGTCTGCCACTTATCCTCTATTCCATTGGGGTCCTATGCACCTTGGGCTTTCATGTAGTTCTCGCATCCTGCTTTTGGCTTTTATGCCATCGAAGAAAGAAAAAGAAGCAGAGCAAACTATTCAGAAGGCCTTAGAGTTCTATTAGGGATCATCTCTATGACGGTGCATTAGGTAAGACAGTGGATTTTAGTCGCAGTATTTGCACTATAGCCGGTACAGCTACTACATTCTCACTGGCTACTCTCTTGTGTCACAGACTGTTGCCAAACTTTATGTAACAAATATAATATATTGACCATAGCTATTTTTACTTGTAGTATGCATTGTATACTCTGTATGTGCTCATCTCGTATTGACGGAGTATCAAAGCTTGCACATCAGTGCACATACCTATGCACTTTTTAATATATGTTTTATTTGGTGGAGGACATAGTAAGTCTATACTCGAACTAGGCTTTAGTTCAGTAGGAAATCTTATGAACAATTTCTTTTCACTCCACTCTATATCGATTCTACTGGTCAGTCAAGTTTCTGCACAGGATGGACAGTCTTTTACTCGAGCATATTGATGGTATGGTGTGTTGCCACCACCCGTATAGAAGCATATCAAGGGAAGAACTATCAAAGAAGTAATACTTGGTGATATATATTCGGACTTTCAGGAACATTTATGTCTTTTATAATACTTGGAAACCACGGTATTGCACTAATGTATCTCGGGCAAGTGGACTTCACTTAAACCATATACAGAAAATGCAAAATCTTTACCAAACCATAGGTGAAGTCATATCTTCTCTACCACTTCCTTTCATAGCAATGATACTACTTATACTCACAATGATTACTTTTTACGCTACAACCTTTGACTCCATCACTCTTGTAGCTGCAGCTTATTCATATATAGGACCTTGAAAATCGTGAGCCGTCTAAAAAGATACAAAACTATACTCGGTCAATTCTTTTTGATACTGTTGCCAGCTAGGCTTATCTCTTTCGAGATAACTCTATGTCAAACTCCAAACAGTATCAATCATTGCAGCCTTCCAAAGGTATTATAATGTGCTCTATCATATCCTTTATCAAGGACGCTAACTTGTACCTCAGTGGAAAGTAACATGTTCCTCAGTTCCAAAACTCGCTACGGATATGAGAAAATCCGTGGCGAGGTTTTTCTATGCTCAAACTCCCGGATTTTTACTGACCCGATATTATATCTTTTATAGTTGTTCTTGAATTCCTGACTTTTTAGATAACTCATACACGGTCATGCTCATAACATAATCAAAATAACTCTTTAGAAATTGCTTGTGATATATTCATATTTGCTCCATATTTGATACAAAATGCATATATTTAAATTTATTATTATTTTTATCAGAGCCGTCATTTACAGCTCTTTTTGCTTTTATCAGAGTTTATTTTTCTTCAACTATATATATCGGATGATCCTAAAGCTCTGATAAAATCATTCGAGATATTCTCCCTAATTCAACTATAAAGAAAAGTACTGGGAACATAAAAGCACATAGGGCAAATGGTAGTAGCATATCCGCGTGGGTTTGTCACTTTTACAAAGGACCATATCTGTATATATGACTCAGTATAATTGCAAGCACTATCGCCATTACACCTGCATAAATTCCCCGAGCTTAGTGGTAAATTTGAAAATGTCATTATAGTATTCATGAAAATTTCTAAAACAAATTTCTCGATAGACACTATTTCTCCGGCAAACCCTTCGCTTTGCCCTCATACTCAATATTTATAGTATTGAATCCAACATTCTGTACACTAACTCGCAAAAATCTGATTTTATCCTATAATTATTCCTCAAAAATATCTCGCCACTGTTTTGATATTTCATCCGAAGCATTATTTACAAGCTGTATCACTGTAGTCGGTTTATAACCTTATAAAATGCTGACGAAGTTATATTTTTACAATACCGGCTGATTTATTTACTGCTCCCAACCATATTTATTATATCATAACCGGCTTCAAATTTTTCTATAATCTCTAGGTAATAATGCTGGAGGATGTTGCAAATCTGCATCCATATCACGCAAATAGTCTCCACTGTCATGATCTATGCCTGCAATCATAGCCGCTTCATGTCCAAAGTTCTTTGAAAAATGCACTACTTTTACATTCGGATCATCTTTGGCTATCTTAAATAGCAAACCTCTTGAACCATCCATACTTCCATCATTTACAAATACGATTTCATAGAATGGTCTATCAAGAGCAGAAACCTTAATTGTCTCATATAAAACTCAAAATAAAACTTCTTCCTCATTGTATACCGATACAATAATCGAAATCTTCTTATTCATATACTTCTATCTCCGTACTACCATGCTTAGGTACTCGTTCTGACTTTGGCGGCAATGTCATATAGTCCCCATAAACCAGCTGTAATACACTTTCATATTCATCTATGATAGATAATGTAATATCCTCAAATTGAATCCTTATATATTTCTCGTACCACTTGCTACTAACTTCTATATCAATATAATCAGGTTGATAATTACTATAATACCAAGCGTTGTTTTTCTTACCCCTATAAAACAATTTTGAGAGCCTGTCTTGAACTCCAACAAATGTACCATTGATATTAGATTTTCCAACATAGAAAAGAAGAATATGACAATTTTTCATTATTCCTTATATTTTTAAATCTAACTTCTTTCTGTGACCCATTTGATAGCAGATACACAAGCTTTTGACTAAACAATGTGAACTTTTTCAGTGGTTTTTATATTCGGTAGCTTATCTCATAATAAATATATCTCACCCAAAGATGGTCTCAGCTTTCCTCATACGGGTCCCTTTTATCTTCTTTTTATATCTGGCACTAGGCATATATTACTCTTGGAGTAAAATCATAAAAATACTTTTCCATTCTGAAAACTCATTTTGGCATTATAAATTCAAGTTTATCAGACAATTCTCTTTTTGCAATCTTTCTAAATGCTTCAAAGTTTGATCTGGTCATCGCAATGTCAGCATCATCATCCCAAAGGTATAAAATCCACCATGTCTTATAGCACCCAGAAGAGTACCTGAGTCTAATGTGTAATTTATTTTTATATTTAGTACATATTCTATCTATCTCCTGTAAAATATAGAGATTTCCCTTTTGTAAAAGCAAACATTCCATGAATTATCCATTGATAAGCCTCTTTCAAAAAATATTATTAACTACACCATTCTACACTCTTTTGTACTATATAAATCAACATAATTATTATCTACTCAGAAAAATATTCAATTTCTTAGATTTTTAAAATACTAAGAGCTTCTGCGATTTTTCTTAGGATTATGGTATTGTAAAACTTTTTCAATGTTTCATCACTCTCATTTTCAAGTTTTTAACTTCCATCTTTACCTCCAAAGCTCTCCATACGATACTTTGCCATCCTTAGTTCATTATTTGCTGTTGTAATATTTCCAACAAAAACATTAAAAATAAAAACACCGGTATAAATACTTTTGAAAAAGGCTGTAATCTCCTATACCCTGTTTCACCATATAGCAAATGTCAATATGATGCCGATAAGTCCTGCTCAAACTGAAGTGCATATCTTGAGCTCATAGCATACATAGGATCTAAGAATATCCATCGTGTCAAGATAACCATACTGTGGCTAAAAATCCTGATACCAATAATAGCAATGGAAACTACAGTATTCTCATATACTTCAATCTGAAATTTAGATATATGGCATATAATCACACAAGTATAACTATGATACCGATAATACTTGTTATAAATATACTTATACTAAATTTATTTACTATTTCTATACTTATAATATCAGAGGCAAAAGGTATTAAGTCCAAATAGAATAAAATATATAGGATCTCTACTAAATACCTTAATAATACTCTCTGTAGTAGCACCAAGCATGCTCTGTATATGAATTTGCATATAGTACATAAATGCCAACAATGAAAAGTATAACCGATATAGGTCAATGCTATTTCCTGTATATATAGAATGTATAAAAAGTAATGATAAATATCAAAAGGTAAACGCATGAGGCAAGTGAATATGAACCTGCTACAAATATTATTGTAAATATAGGCAATAAAAATATTTATAAATCTTTGTTTTTCCTTTGCATATATGAGTCAAGTATATAAAAATGCAAAGCAAAAGAAAAAGGCATGTACCCATCCAGTTCCATTTGTAAGCATCTCCCACTGTGAAAGTGAAAATACTACCATCATAACCAAAATGAAAATATCCAAGTTTTAAATATATATGAATATTCCTATGACAATACCCATCATTGCAAGAAATATAATACCCAAACTCATATCAAACATAGTGGAGTATTTAAAGAACGCTACATTGATCATTCTTTCAAAAGTATGTTATAGGCAGTCTGGTAAAGTACATCCTTTCCAAAATATGGTACAGGCGAAAAAGGCTGCTTCAAATAAGTATTTATTATCCTTATATAGTCTGTATAAACTACATCAAGTACAGCATTTCTTAGGTATGCACTAAGGTATAATAGCTCCTAAAACCACAAAAATAACGCCAAAAATTTCTTCATTTACTCTCCCACTACTCTGTTTTTATATTTAGAATAAAAACTCATTCTCAGTTTTCACCTCTTTGTTCTTGTGCATCCTTTAAATAGAAATCACTTTTCATATATATCTGAGCTACTGAATTCGGTGTGGTTTCTATATCATAATATGTTATATTTGAAATCAGATTCAGCATTTGCTTTTTTCCGTTAACATCTATCTCTATATGTTCATTTTCCGTCAAGTTCTCCCGGATACACTATCTCAAAATGTATCTGTCCTTTTTCACCTGACATCACATTAAACCTTGCCTCTTCATCAGTCCAACCGTCAGCATAATGTCCATATATATTTTTCCAAAGCTTTATGCTTCTTAAAAATCAGTAACATTCACATACTCATTATTATTTAGATCCTCTGATAAAATTATCATATCATCATTTACTTGTCCTATATCTCTATAGTTATCAATAAATGTAACTATATCTTCTCTAATATCCTGATTATATGCTCTAAAAATTCCAGTGCATCAAATTTACTCAATTTGAAATAATTTTTATTATATATATTTTTACCACTCAAATCTTTATTATATTTATAATAAGTTTCATTTGCTAATGAGTTAGCTCTGTGCTGGCCAAAGAATATATGAATTTTTCCATAATATCCTCTGTAATATATATCTGCCGCTATCATACAAAATGCCCATATGTTGCCAAAAAAACAACACTGAAGGTATTGATACATGAAAATATTCTGCTAAGTGAAGTACCGATATTTTTAAATCTCTTTACAGTTAACTTATTATCAATACCATAAATATATGCTATCAATAAGAGTACAAATAGATATGGAGCATATATCCATCTCATCTCCACTCTTATAGTAACTGCTGAACATACTATGCTCTATAATAAATCCTAAAAATAATAAAAGTATTTTTATCCAAATAAGGTTCAATTTTTCACTATTCATAATCAATGAATATGTAAATTTAGCTAAAAATCCTATAAGTGCAATTATGCTGATTACAATAATAACTCTTGCAATAATATTAGCATCTAAAAATCTTATACCACATAAGTACTCGGACCTGTATTTATTCCTAAAAATATATAATATCTCAGTTTTTAACGAAAAATCAAATCAGATATTTTGAAGGTCTCACTTACCTTTGGACCACCTGTACCTTCGGAACAAATGATTTTAAAAGCCATAAATCTTATATAGATTATTAAAAATAAATGTAGCTATTGATATAGCCGCATTCAAAATTCTTCTTCCCTCTTTTACTATTACTGCAAAACAATAGCATTGGAAACAATACCATAAATCTTTCATGCGTAAAAACAGTTTATAAATATACTATACAGGCATAATAGAAATTCATATCATTTTTTGCCATTGATATATCCATACTAAAAATATAGCATTGCCAATGCAAATATTAATGCCATAGCCTCCATTACACCAGAAATTGTCCGATATTATAGTACGAAAATCTTGATACTGCAAATATCGCTGCCAAAAACAAAGGTATTTCCTTTGATTTGGCAGGCGTTTTAGCAAAAATACACAGCTATTACAAATACCGGCACCTATAAATATATTTATAGGTACAATCAAAATAAAGATTATTATTTAAAAATCTGATATATCCAGGGCTACAATCCAGTATACAGGTCTGAACTTTCTCATTTCATCAGGAAAGACATATTTAATAAATCCAACACCTCTTCTTGTAGACCACATAAGAATATCGTCCTGATACAATCCTTTGATACTTATTCCTGCATTCACAACTATTGAAATGCATAATATAAGTATTGAGAACAACACATCTTTCAGAATATTCATACTTTTTCTTCAATTTTAATCAGTGCCATATTTCCCCTAAAAATAAGCCTTGTATGAATTTTTGATAAAGCTTCTTATAAATGCTTGCAATCGGTTTTGGCAATAGCTTATCAAACATTATACTCTCTCTCTCTGCCTTGAATTATCAATTATACTTTTTAGTTGTTGCCTCATCATGTATTCTATAGCAAATACCGGCGTTTCTGACATAACAAATCTCCCCTCCATTTTGTGCCAGTCTAAGAAGACATTCCCAATCCAGTGCAAACTGAAACTTTGAGAGGAAAAAGATCCTTTGGACATAATCTCTTATCATATGCACAACTTGGTGCTATTATAGGATTCCCAAAATGTAATTGCCAGCTTTTTACGATGCTTAAACTATTCAGTTCATTGCATCTAATTGGTAGTCTAAGTATTTTCTTTATAATTTCAATCTTACCAAGCATCTTTATCTTACCATTTTTAATGTAATTGAAGATGTTGTGAACAATATCATATCAGGATACCTTTTTCTTATACTTTAATAAATCTCTTGTATAATTTTTCAAACTAAATATCATCCTGGTGAGCAATAGTCACCAGTTCTGTTTCCGCAATATTATAGGCGAACTGCCAGTCATTTCCAATATTTGATATTTCTTCCGATTTCTCAAGATTATTTACAAAAACCTCAATATTATACTTTTTGCAATATTATATATACTCATTTGGTGTAGAGGGTTGCAATTTTATATCAGATTTTACAATCTGTGCTCTCAAAAGATCTTATACAGTCCTCTAAAATTGTGATTCCTTATATGCACAAAATAACAAATGTATGTTTCATAGTGGCTCCATATTTGATATTTTTATTTTTATTCTATAACAATGCCTTTTATTATAACACGAAACCAGCATTGTGCATTAACACCGAAATATTAAAAATCTATGAAAAAGATTTCCCTTTTTCATAGATTTAATCTAAAAACCATCTTCTGTTCTCCTGTGCAGTCCATCTAAAGTTGGGTATCAGCTCCTGCCACTTGCTTATGCCTAAGATGCTCTTTTGCAAAGTCTGTATTATCAAGAGTATGTAGGATTTATCAATATATCTAAATACTGTCCATAGCTTTCTCTTTGATATAGCCTGAATATGATCGCCAACATTCATACTGCAGAGTCCAAAAGGCAAAAGATAATCCCTGTCTTTACTTCAAGTGGTGCATCCACCTGACGGCTAAGTATATATGCCTCTATATAAGATTTGAATCTACAAGATAATATGAATATGCAAATGCTGCTGCCTGCTCATTTTTCTATGTTACCTCTGGTAGATTTGTAGCTGTAAAACCTTCCTCAGTAAGCATTATATGCCTTACCGAACCGTCATCTTTTTAGTGTATCCTGTGCAAAGTAATCTGTAAGCTTATTTAGGTTTGCAAAATTGATTACAGGTGATTCAAAGCTGTCTTTTATCCATCCTGTCTTAGCTGCATCATCCCAGAACTCAGGATCTGTCATAGGTGCCGGATATGGATGATATGCAAGCCCCCAGTCAATATCACCATGACTCAAGTACTAAAGAATTGAAATGATCCACAATCTGCTTCTCCACCATACTTGTTCTTATTATTTATCTCATTATTCCAGTTATAATCAAGTGAATAGAACACTCTATCTGTAGAAGATGTTGATTTGATTGCATTGTAGAAAATTCTAAATGCTTTCTCATATCTTCTGGTATAACTTCTTACATCCATATCACCAACATAATTCCACTGCTGGTTATTAATCTCATTTCCAATTATCCAGTTAGATACCTTACCATAGCTTGTATTTTTTCCATTGTATCGTTCTGCAAGGAAAGAAGCTATGGCTTCTGTAGTCTCTGCACCCTCTTTTGAAGATGCATTGAACATATAGTAAAAAATACTATCTCTTCTTGGCATATTGTGGTACATAAGTTCAGGATGTGCCTCATTATAGCCATTTAAAATAATAGCTGTAACAGTCATATCCTTTCCTGAAAATGCACTTATTGTCTTATCATACCCTTCAATAACAGCTTTATTGAAATGATATGTTTTTCCATTATAGTTGTAGTCAATACCCTCACCCAGGATTTGATTAAAAGCAATATTGGTAGATGCATGCTTTACTCCCAGATTGAATGCATCATCAAGCATATTTAGCTCTATTTGTAAACCCTTCTTTGATGCCTGTGTCTTATATGCATCTTTATTAGCAGCTACAGCCTCCGGATTTGTAATGTACTTTAAAGAACTTACTTCAACATACTTACTTCCATCAAACACTGCTACAACATAGCTATTGTATAGTCTGCTGTTTTCACTACCCTTATTCAACTGATAAGACTTAGTTACATTTCCTGAACTTACCTTTTCAAGATAATCAGTTCTCATTTCCTATTCCATCCTCATATGGCTGATAATTCAAACAGATAGAAATTTCCGTCAGTACCGACGACATATCACCTGAATTATTCATAGTAATATCAACTGTTGATTTATTCTCACCGATTACAACTGAATCAGTGCTGATGTTGCACCAAGGGCATATGCCTTTCCATGTATGCCAAAGCCAAACATCGTCACTATAGCAAATGCGATACAAAGTTTTATTAAAATTTTTCTCTTCATATCGCCTGCTTTTGATATTATAACCTCATCTGACAAAAAACTTTTGTTAATACAGTATTTACTGAGTAAATACAAATTTAGAGTCTTATACATACGGTACTAAATATTTTTAATAATGATATTGCAAAGTTATTATTGTGATAAGAGTACGCCCATGGGATTTTAGCTAAATTTACATATTCATTGAATTATGAATAGTGAAAAATGAACCTTATTTGGATAAAAAATACTTTATTATTTTAGGATTATTATAAGAACATATTGTGAATAAAGCAGTTACTATAAGGTGGAGATGAGATGGATATATGCTCCCATATCTATTTATGCTCTTATTGATAGCATATATTTATGAGGTATTGATAATAAGTTAACTGTAAAAGTTAAAATAAAAAAATCGGTACCTAGCAGCAAGAATATTTCATGTATTAAATACCTTCAGTGTTGTTTTAGCAACATAATTTTATCATGATAGCGGCGAGTATATATTACAGAGATGTGGAAGAAATTATATTCTTAGTAACAGGCAACTCATTATGGTGAAACTTATTATAAATATAATAAAAATTTGGTGGTAAAAATATATAATAAAGTGTTTCAAATTGATGGTGATGCACTGGAATTTTTAGAGCATATAATCAGGATATTAGAGAAGATAGTTACATTTATTGATAACTATGAGATATAGGACAAATGATGATATGACAATTTTTATCAGAGGATCTAAATAAGAGTAATGGTGCAATTTTTTAAAACATAAGCTTGAAAATATATGAACATTATGCTGACGGTTGGACTGATGAAGAGCAGGTTTAATGTGATGTCGGAAAGGAACGAATACATTTGAGATAATGTATCCGGGAGAACTTGACGGAAATGAACATATAGAGATAGATGTTAACGGAAAAGCAAATGCTGAATCTGATTTCAAATATAACATATTATGATATAGAAACCACACGAAAATTCAGTGACTCAATTATATAATGATTTCTATTTAAAAGGATGCACAAAACAAAGAGGTGAAACGAGAATGATTTTATTCTAAATATAAAAACAGAGTAGTGGAGTAAATGAAGAAATTTTGGCCTGTTTTACCGGTTTGAGGGCATTAACACCTTAGTGCATACCTAAGAAATACTGTGCCAGTGGTTATACAGACTATATAAGGATAATAAATACTTATTTGAAGCAGCCTTTTCGCCTGTACCATATTTTTGGAAAGGATGTACTTACCAGGAGCTGCCTATAACATGCACTTTGAAGAATGATCAATGTAGCGTTCTTTAAATACTCCACTATGTTTTGATATGAGTTTGGGTATTATATTTTGCCTGTTGAATATTGTCATAAGGAATATTCCTTGCTTAAAAAAAAATTTAAAACTGGATATTTCATTTTGGTTATGATGATGGTATTTTCACTTTCTGATGGAGATGCTTACAAATGGAACTTGGATGGTACATTTTTTTATATTTTTCTTTGCTTTGCATTTTGTATATGACTCATATGCAAAAGAAAACAAAAAAATTATAAATATTTTATTGCCTGTATTTACAATAATATTTGTAGGTTCATATTACTTGCCTAATACGTTTACCTTGATATTTATCATTACTTTTTATACATTCTATAATACAAAGGAAATAGCATTGACCATATCAGTTATACTTTCATTGTTAGTTGTACTCATATGCAAATTCATATAGGTGCTACTACAGAGAGTATTAAGGTATTTAGTAGAGATCCTATATATTTTTATTCTATTTGGACTTTATGCAACACACTCTGATATAAGGAGTATAAGAATGGTGATAAATTTAGTATAGGCATATTTATAACAAGTATCGGTATCATAGTTATACTTGTGTATTTATATGCCATATCTAAATTTCAGATTGAAGATATATGAGAATACTGTATTTCATTGCTATTATTGGTATCAAGGATTTTTAGCCACAGTAGCCAGTTATCTTGACACGATGGATGCTTAGATCCTATGTATGCTATGAGTAGATATGCACTTCGGTTTTAGACAGGAACATCCCGGCATCATATTGACATTGCTATGAAACAGGGGATAGGGAATTACAGCCTTTTCAAAGTATTTATACCGGTTTTATTTAATGTTTTTTGTTCCAAATATTACAACAGCAAATAATGAACTAAGGATGGCAAAGTATCGCATGGAAGCTTTGAGGTAAAAGATGGAAGTTGCAAAAAACTTTGAAAGTGAGAGTGATGAGCATTGAAAAAGTTTTACAATACCATAATCCTAAAATCGCAGAAGCTCTTGTTATTTTAAAAATCTAAGGAAATTGAATATTTTTTCTGAGTAGATAATAATTATGTTGATTTATATAGGCTAGTGTAGAATGGATTGTAGTTAATAATATTTTGAAGAGGCTTATCAATGGATAATTCTTGTGGAATGTTTGCTTTACAAAGGAAATCTCTATATTTTACAGGAGATAGATAGAATATGTACTAAATATAAAATAAATTACACATGAGCTGGTACTCTTCCACAAGTTGCTTATAAGACATGGTGGATTTATACCTTGGGATGATGATGCTGACATTGGGAAGTGACCAGATCAAACTTTGAAGCATTTAGAGAAAGGTGCAAAGAAATTGTCTGATAAACTTGAATTTATAATACCAAATGAGTTTCAGAATGGAAAAGTATTTTGAAGATTTTTACTCCAAAAGGTAATATATAAACCCTGATTATGAATATAAAAGAAGATAAAAAAGGACCCGTATGAGGAAAGCTGAACCATCTTTGGTGAGTATATTTATTATAGATAAACACCGAATATAAAACCACTGAAAAGTTCACATTAGCAATACGTAAC